>BNJU01001843.1_pt1 | contig 302130 bp, 322 predicted proteins | sample 8539281 | NCBI WGS metagenome assembly BNJU01 (sample SAMD00202456, study PRJDB9452) | human saliva metagenome | isolation source: human saliva | place: Japan | reverse complement strand
CTGGCCGACAAACCTATTGGTCTGTATCTCTTTTCGGCTTCCCCTAGTGTCTCTGTGAAAGCTAACCTGCCAGTATCTCTTAGATTTAACGCATCCATACGCAGACCCTAACTAGTCTAGCTCAGGTCTGAAGCTCCGAGTCCATATTCACTACACTTGTATTGTTGGTTTACAGCGCCCACCAACTCTCTAAAAATACTCCTGTAGCTACTCTTCTCTTCACAGCCAAAAAATTTGATTAACTTGATTTTACATCATGGATGTAAAAAAGTCAATTATTATAGGATTGATTTTGCCTGGATTGGTGTAGATAGGATTACTGAAGTCCTTGTCCTACCAAAGTCCTTTAGGTTGTCTATCACATTTTCTAGTTCATCCATACTTTCAACAATGACCTTGATTAGGGAACTGTCATCACCTGTAATATGGTGACATTCAACTATTCTAGGGTCATTCTTTACGGCATCTATAAAGGCATCATAGGCTGTTCCTGGAAGCGATACATTAATAAAGGCCTTTATAGCCCTACCCATAGAGTCAGGATTGATGATAGCCTTATAACCTGATATAATTTTGGCCTCTTCAAGTCTCTTTACTCTTTCGGATACTGCCGGCGATGTCAAACCTACTGCTATACCTAGGTCCTTCATAGATATTCTACCATTGTCCTGAAGAATTTCTATGATTTTCGCATCAGTAGAATCCATTCTTTCTTCGTAAGATTTTTTTGTCATACTCTCCACCCACTTTACATAATATATTATTTTATTTTTTTTGAAGCAATCATTTCTTGCTTCATTTTCCATAGACCTTCTGATAAATCCACCTTATAGATATGAGGATTTTTAATTCTCTTATGCTGGTTCCATAGACTATCCAGCTCTCTTTGTGTATATTCAGTAACCTCTTGAATTGTCTTGCCCTCTCTTACACACTTACCATCCTTGAATAGGGGTGACAAGACCTCTCTTAAGCTGAATTTTTCGAATTGCTTAGTCTTCCATGTATATACTGGGTCAAAGATTTCTAGAGTCTTTGACTCATCTATTTTTTCATCTGCCAACATGATAAGGTCAGCTTCAGCCTTACCATTTTCATTGTATATCCTCACAACCTTCTTAAAGCCCGGATTATTTATTTTTTCAGGATTTTCTGAAATTTTAATCTTTGGAACCAGAAGACCTTCAGAATTAGTCGCTGCTGCCAGCTTGTATACGCCTCCCAACGAAGGGTAATCATAAGAAGTAATCAGCTTAGTTCCAACTCCCCAAGAATCTATCTTGGCCCCCTCCTGCTTTAGTGATGTAATGGTATACTCATCCAGGTCATTAGATGCTGTTATCTTAACATTCTCAAAGCCTGCCTCATCCAGGATCCTTCTAACCTCTCTTGAAAGGTAAGTCAGGTCACCTGAATCTAGTCTTACACCTAGTGGTTCATGTCCCTTGGCCCTTAGCTCATTAAATACTGTAATGGCATTTTTGATACCACTATTTAGGACATCATATGTGTCTATCAATAATAGACAACTATCTGGATATATGTCAGCATAGGCCCTAAAGGCCTCTAGCTCTGTATCAAACTTCTGTACCCAGCTGTGGGCATGTGTACCTGATACCGGAACATTAAAGAGTTTTCCCGCCAATACATTTGATGTTCCCTTGCAGCCTCCAATAATCGCCGCCTTGGCTCCATAAAGTCCTGCCTCTGGACCCTGGGCCCTTCTCAGACCGAATTCTAGGACTGGATCACCCTGGGCTGCATTGCATACCCTAGATGACTTTGTTGCTATTAAAGACATAAAATTCACAATAGAAAGCATTGCTGTTTCGATCAGCTGGGCCTGATAAAGTGGTGCCTTTACCACTAATACTGGCTCTCCAGGAAACATTACTGTACCATCCTCGACAGCATATATATCTCCTGTGAATTTAAAATCCTTCAGAAAACTCAAGAAATCTTCATCGAATAGGTTTAAACTCCTCAAATATTCTAGGTCGGAGTCTTCATAGTGGAGGTTTTCGATATATTTCACCACTTCCTCAATGCCGCAGATAATTGTATATCCACCATCGCAGACATTCTTTCTGAAAAAAATGTCAAATACTGCAGTATTGTTGTGTAGACCTTTCTTGTAGTATCCGTTCATCATGGTCAACTGATATAGGTCAGTCAACATTGTTAAGTCGTTAGTCATTTTCCTCTCCTTTTAGCCTAAAGTAGTTTATACTTTATAATCTAAAGTTCGTTTTTACATATATATTTTATCATAAATAAGATTAAAAAGCTATTTAATTTTCAATAATTTAATTTTTGGCAATTTTATCCTTATATTCATAATTTTGTTAGAATGAAAAATGTATTCCTTTTTTTAATAAATATTATCTGTTGATTTTTAATATAAAATAAATTTTAACTTCTGTATAGACTGTTTTTTTATTAATATATATTAAAAGTACCAAGCTTTTTATGCCTGAGCTTTTTTTATCAATACTGCAATATCTACACTTCCACTTCCCTAAAGTTTAGAGGGGAACCAATGGTTCCCCTCTTAAAATATGTATTTTACTTTTGTTTAGTTACCTATTTCCCTTGTGAAAGAGAGTCAATTGTACCACTTGCTATAGTACTTTCACCACCTAGTATTACTGACTGACTTATCTTTCCATTTAACCTATCCTTAATGCTATTTGGTATACTTGTCCTATTGACAAGTAGGATAGGCATTTTTGCCCTGGCAGTAACTGCTCCTGCTGACAAGGCATCTATTGAGTTATATCCATTTGCAAACATAACCTTCTTAGTGCTTGGATATGATTCATCTGCTATGGCCAAGGCAGTCTTAAACCTATCCTGACCTGATAGTCTAGTCTTAGTCTTCGCACTTACCTGGTTTACGACAGAGTCTGAAATAGAGTTAGTGCCACCGACTACATATACCTGGTCAAGGTTCCAGGCATTAAACTTGGCTCTTGCATTTCCTTCCAGTTCACCAGACCTAGTCATGATTACTGGCAATCCCTGGCTTGTGGCAAGTCCTGATACCGTCAAGGCATCTGCATCCTTAGAACCATTGATCAGGATGGCCTTAGATGCTTTAGTTATATCCTTGATCTCTTGGGCTATCATGGCAGAAGTTTCATACCTGTTATTTCCTGCTATTCTTCTAACACTATAACCCTTCTTCCTCATCTCGCCTTCTACCTTATAGCTAACTGATGAGCTACCTCCAACTATGATTATATTCTTGGCCTTTAACCTGGATATTTCATTTAGGACGCTTTCATCTGTAGTATCTTTATTTGTCAATAATATTGGTGCCTTATGAGCATTTGCAAATGATGCTGATACTAGGGCATCTGCATTATTTTTTCCGCTTGCCAGTATTACAGTATCTGCTGAGCTGAAGTATTTTTGGCTAATTTTGGCTGAAGTTTCATACCTGTTGCTACCTGCAAGTCTTTCAGTGCTTTTATTTGAAGCTTCTGGTTCATCATTTGTTAAATCACTAATTTTATCAATTTTTTTGGCATTCGACCAGTCAAATACTAATCTAGCGTTTTGACTACCAGCACCCTTAACTAATTTACTATAGTCGCTTTCACCCTTACTAGCTATTGAATCCATTGCATCTACACTTACTTTTACAAAAATTTCATTCTCCTTAGTCTTATTCCTAGCAAATTTATACCTTCTTGGGAATTTTCTAAGATCTCCATTTAAGTCTGCTTCAGTAATCTCCTTATCTACAATAGCTTCAACCAGTGATGAATTTACACCATTGTCATAAATACTCAATCCATATAAATGACCTTTTTTACCATATAATTCAATTCCAGAGAATGTAAGATAGTACTCAAACTTCCCATCTTTTTCTTTAACGTAGGCTATTTTATTTATAGCACTGTTTCCCATTGATTGAGCCCTATCATATGTCTTATCCATCCTAACTGGAATCGCATATACATTCCCATCTCTAATGTCTTTTTCTGTTATTATTTCCTTACCTTCTGACTTAGCCTTTTCTGTATCCTTTTTATCACCTTCACCTGATTTTACTCCACCTTTTTTAGCATTTAGAAGCGCAAATTTCAATAATAAATTCGCAGTCTTGTAATCGTCAATACTAGCATTGTTATTTTTAAGAACTTCTTTAGCATTCTTTAAGGCACTATTGACGTAGGATTTACTATCATCTGAAATCATACCTTCTGATATCATATGGTTGGCTAGGTCAACATTATACTGCAACAAATCTTTATTTGCCTTTTTAAGCTTAAGATCATCTTTATCTTTATCTTTATCGTTGTCTTTGTCTTTATCTTTGTCTTTGTCTATATCCTTATCAGTATCTTCAAGATTAGGATTATTAGTATTATCTTTTTTTATATACCTATAATCAATGCACAATACCGCTGGCTGTGTAGAATCCATACTATCATTATTGTATGGATCAAGCCCATTTAATCCATCCATGGCATCTACTTTAACCCTTACATATCTCTTAGGATCTTCTTTAAATGAATTAATACCTATTTCTACGGTTCTGATAAAATTCCTTGGAAGTCCCTGTAAGTCAGAGTCATCGTGAGTATCAACAATTTTAGCATCATTCATTTTACCTAAACTAGGGTCAGATAGCGACGGTCCCACAGTATCTTTAAGCGTATCATAGAACCATAATTTTGTTAGGTGTCCATAATCACCACCATATTCAATACCCTTGACGCTAAATCTAAGCTTTCTATTGCCATCTTTGTCAACAATTAATTTAGCCTTCTTATTCACCGCTTCATTAGACATTGAATTTTCATAAGGTCTTTCAAAATGTCTAGTTGAAATCAAGACATCATAGATACCTTCAGTTAAATTTTCAGATTTTTTCAACGTGCTTAAATCTTTAATGTTGGTTTCACTACTATCCATTTTTGCTATCAAAGAATCCAATATATTTTCCTGTTCATGTTTTTGCTGGTCTGTTCCAGATTTTGATATAGCTTCAGCTATTTTTATAGCCTCGTCTAATTTCTTTATTGATTCTTCAGTCTTTGTTACCCTTAAATCTACTGACTTCGCTCTTTTTATCTTTTTTTCTAAATCACTCATTTGATCAGGTTTTTTTGGTTCACTAGGCTGGTCTTCGGGATCTTTTCCCGTATCCATAGAGTCCGCTTCAGCTATAATAATTCTCTCTTTTGGTTTAGAGAAGTTAAGCGCTAAATTAACCTGTTTCTTAGACTTATTTACAACTATCCTACCCTTATCATGATCATTTAATTCCTTAAGACTTCCATCTTCCTTTACAATAAATAACTTGATATCCTTTTTAGATATATTAGCTACTGGCTTTTAAGTCACTTTCATTTATATTGTTGACAGCAAAAGGCACGATACCACCATCTGAATGAGCCTTTTTTTCAGTAATAGAGTCGTTGTGGTTGTCCCATCCGTTTGGTAGGTCAGCAGGTTTACCACTCCCTATCTACTAGGGCTTACATCCATCGCAAGGTACCTGCCAATTTTATTTTTACTTAGATAATCTTTAATCTTTTTATCCAAATCTGACACTGGTTCAGTCTTTAGCTTGGTATCATAATAGACTGTTGGGAAATAAAAAAATCTCCTCCCTTTTCCTAGCCTGTTTATAGATGCATTATAGCGTTTTCCATTAACTATAAAAATCTAGGTCATTGATAGTATCAACAGACTCTTTTTAAGATTTAAATTATAGGTATATATGTTTTTCCAAGCGTATCACCATGCTTTTAACCTAAATTTCAAAAACAAGTTTACCACCATCTCTTAGCTTACTATTATCAATGTATACTACCGAAGAATCTTGTTTTTCACCAAATTTAATCCCTATAGTTTGATTAGTTTCGTCATTTCTTGCAATGTCAGAGTTTTCATCAGGATCACTTCCATCAGTAGTAAATAAAAATAGAATCATATGCACTATGTCCCACTTCTCTTCAATCCTATATAAATACCTAAATCATCCTGAGGAAAAAAATATTTAACAGGTAATTTTTAGTCGGACTTAAGGGTCTTTCACCTACTTCTCCATTAACAATACTTCCATTTAAGTATAGCTTGTCGCTAAATTCTCCACCATCTTTCAAGCTAGAGGATCTATCATTAAAACTAAATTATAATTTTTCCTTCCACCTGTTTGTTCCTCAGATACTGCATTTAATTCTATTTTTTTCTCCTAGCGTATTTAATACTGTCTTGCCTATAGAGTATTCTTGTTTAATGTTATCATGTTTACTAACAGATGTATAATCTATATCCTGATTTAAGGCTAGGTCCTCTTCCCTACCGTCAACTACTCTTTTTATAACTATAATTCGCTAGGGTATTATAATTATTATATTCTTTACTTTCCTTAGACTTTATTAATTTTATACTTAGTTCATATTTATTATTATCTTTTTCTATTTCCCCATATAAAATATTGTCCTTATAATCAGATAGATCTGTTGCAATATTTTTAGGCTTTCTACTCATATCTACCAACCTAACCGGTATTTTTATTTGTTTCAATATTAGGGTAGGTTACATTTTCAGACTCATCTTCACTTAAAAAAACTATATGTTTCTACTCGATTACCACCATAGACCTCTTTATTATTAAAAGAATCCTCCTTTTGCATCTTGAAGTTTCCACTTTCATCTGGTTGCTCAATCATATACATACTTCTACTATCCAAGTATCCACTAAACAACCTATAAGCCAGTGAAATATCATCCATGTCCAATATTGCCAAGTTTGGTTTTTAGAGGATCTAATTGGTCTTTATTTTCATCCTTAAAATCTATAATATAGTTATCCTGTAACATTTTATAGTCACTAAAAATTTCCATAATCCTTTACAGATTCTGGGTCGCCAAACATAGACCTAATATTTAGATAATAATTCCCTGTTTCTATATTAACAATTTGGTCCCTATGATACTTTTTCACTCAAATTAAAAATATGGTGTTTTTTTGACACAAAAAAACTTCTTTTTCGAGTGTATCTCCAGTGTCGGGTAATTCAACTTGTTTTGGCTGGTCTGAGGTTTGTTCTACATCGTCAGCAAAAGCAAGCATGCCAGAGACTGGTAGCATTGAAACTGACAGTATGACTGCCAAAAACTTGTTTTTTTGATTTTTTTATTACTCTTTACCAATTTTCTATCCCTCTCTAATTACTTTTTTTAATACAAAAAGTATACAATAATACTTGTTTCATCGAATAAATTCATATTTCTACTTAAATATTCTGTATAAAAAGCCTATATTTTTTTATTGTAGATTTTTTTCTTTCTTTCTTAAGTAAGGTATCTTCATGTTTTCTATAGTATTCTTCTTTAATATCCTGTCTAACAGTATCTTTTATATTTTCAAATTTTTTTCCGAATACTTTTCTTTGTGTTTTAAATAGTAATTCTTAATTTCTTGATCAGATAAATTAGTTTTATTCATATATCTTTCTTTATATATACTATCATTTATATTGTCCCTGATATAAGTCCTAAAAATTATCTGGAATCTCGTATTTTTTTGAGTAACTCTTTTTGTTTCCTTTTACATCTTCTGTTCCTATAAATTTATCAATCTTATCTTCACCTGGTGCAACATTATCTCTTTCATTGCTTGTAGTATGTATCTTGGTAAGTAGTATATTATCTACTACATTAGATATTAACTTATCTTTTTCCTATCTGTATTTGAGATTTCATCCCATTCTTCTCTTCCAAATAAAAGCATCATACTGCATTTTTGATACCCTTATATAATCAGACACCTCTTGTAAATATATTTTTATAGTTATCAGTTTTAACAATTATGTTTTTGTCTGCATTAACTAAATATATAGCAACAGAAGATAATAAGATAAACACTAAAAGGACTAATTTTTATATTTTTTACTTGCCATAACTTGTTCCTTTAAAAATTTTAGGGGGAGTCCATCACCCTCCCTAAAAATGAATATGAATTACTTTAATACTTCTAAATCTAAATCCTTTTTCACTATTTTTTTCATTACCTTTTATGATAGCCTTCCCATGAAAGTATCTTCTTTCTCCAATGCTTTTTAGCCTCGACGCCGTTAAATTCAAATGTATCATCACCCATTTTTATTTCCAGACTTGCCATTAAGATTTAACGCTTCTATGTTTCCTGTTATAAACAGCACCCTTATTTTTCTTAGTATAGGCTCTCTTAAGCGTATAAAGCGTATAGTCTCCCTTGACTAAACCTACACCCTCTTCAAAGCACTTTTCAGCATGCTTACCCATTCCAGAGAATTCTTCTCCAGTCTGAATATTTTTCCAAACCTTAACCTTTACGTTATCAAGTTTTGGATCCTTAGCAACTGCCAAACTTGGAGTTGCAATAGCACCTACCAAAAACTGCTGAAGCTAATACGCTTGCCAATTTCTTCTTAAAAATTCATTAAAATACCTCCTCGTATAATATACTTGTAGTTAAAACTACTTTTTTTCTTTTCTATCCCCTCTTCTTTGTGGGATAATATTAGTATAGATAGAGGTCGTAGCTACCTCCTTGAAGTCATATCTTCCTTTAAAAGGCTTACGCCTCTTCTTTACGTCTTTATGCGTATTAGCTGGATAGCACTAAGTTGCTGTATATCTAACGAGGTTGCATTGTCGTAAAGTTTTAGAGGGTTCTTTCTCTATCTAAAATATATGAAAGCTAGGTGATTTTATGTTTTACATAGGTATTGATATTGCTAAGAAAAACCACGAAGCTTCAATAATTGATTCTTCTGGAAAGAGCTTATCCAAAAGTATTTCCTTTCCCAATTCTACAAAAGGGATAGAAAAGTTCAATAATTTTATTGCTGAATTTGGTGTAACAACTAATAATTGCATTATTGGAATGGAAGCAACTGGTCACTATTGGATAAGTTTGTTCTCATACATCATTGATCTAGGATTTACGTGTTATGTTATAAATCCAATTCAGTCTGATGCTTTTAGGAAAATGTATGTTAGACAAACTAAGAATGATTCAGTTGATTCATTTATAATTGCTCAAATAATGCGTTTTGGAGAGTTCTCATATCTAATTTTTTTCCGATGAGAATACATTTGCCCTTAGAAATTTAACTAGATATAGGTTTGCCTTAGTTGATGAATGCTCAGATTGGAAAAGAAAACTTATAGCTATACTTGACCAAGTTTTCCCTGAGTACTCAAGTCTTTTTTCAAATATATATGGTGTTGCATCAAAGGAACTGTTGTCAAAATATCCTTTACCAGAAGACATGCTGTCGATTCCTGCTGAGGAGCTTGGCAACTTACTTTGTAAGTGTAGCAAGGGTCGTCTTGGCATGAATAAAGCCGAAGAAATCCAATCCTGTGCCAGGGAAACTTTTGGAATTAAGTTTGCAAAAAGGTCTTTTTCTTTCCAAATCAAGCAAATAATTAGCCAAATTTCATTCCTAGAAGAACAACTTAAAGAAATTGAAATTGAGATTAGTTACTTGCTTGAGGATATATGTCCAATTATTACTACAATAACGGGTATTGGTAGTGTTTTAGGTGCGTCTATAGTATCCGAGATAGGAAATATTACTAGGTTTGAAAGGGCAAATCAACTTGTTGCCTATGCCGGTTTAGACACACGCGTAAAACAGTCTGGCGATTTTTCAGCTACAAATACAAAACTTTCCAAGCGAGGTTCACCTTACTTAAGGCGTTCTATTTGGCTTGCCGCCACTGTAGCAGCCTTTAAGGACCCTGCCTTATCCATATACTATCAAGGGTTGAGAGCACGAGGCAAAGCTCATGGCACAGCTATAGGGGCTGTTGCAAGGAAATTGACCAATATTATATTCGCTGTCTTGAGAGATCAAAAACCGTATACTCCAAATATTTAGTTGTCAATATTATTAATTTTTCAAGCCTATTCATTAGGCTTATTTGCTATGCAATAATGTCAGTGTGAAATTTCTTTTTTATTTTGTATTGACATTTGATAGCTGGTCTTTTTAAAAAATAATACTTAAAGATACTATTACCTTCACATAGGCAATACGTTTTCCTATCATCTATACATAACTATATATATGAAATCATATAATATTTGATAGATCATATCGCCTATAATAAGTATATCATATATTTATCGAAAAATAAAAATTCATTATTTTTTTAGTTATTTTTTTAACTATATTTAGGTTTTCTAAAATCATTGACGCCTAAAATCCATTTATAATACATACCGCCTATAAATTTAAAACTCTACTAAATAGTGTCACCAATCTCTTCTCCTGTCTTATATTAATATAAACAAAATTTACTTAAGTAAATCTATTAAACTAGTTTTAAGTAAAGAATAAGAGTATAAAAAAGAGGCCTTGCCTTGGCTAATCGCTCCTAGGCAAAACCTCGTATATTCTCTTATCACTTTAAGCTACTTATAGGTCTAGAACTTCCTTATATACTAGGTCCTTTTTTAACTTCCTATCCTTGGCTACCCTTTTGATAGCATCTTTTTTTGATAGACCCTCTTCCATTAGTTTGATGACATAGGCCCTCTCATCTAAACTCTCATAGCTATCCTGATTATCAGGTCTTGTTTCATTTGACCCTTCAATTATAAGTATGTACTCTCCCCTTGGGTCATTATCCTCATAGTAGGCCCTTATCTGACTTATCTTTGACCTCATATATTCCTCATGTTTCTTGGTTAACTCCCTGCATACGGCTATTTTTCTATCACCCAGGATTTCCTCTATGAGTTTTAGACTCTCTTTTAACCTGTGTGGAGACTCGTATATAATAAGGGTCCTCTCTTCGTACCTTATTTCTTCTAGTCTTCTTTTCTTGCTCTTTTTATCCCTATCCAGGAAACCCTCAAAAGCAAATTTCCAGCTCGGCAGGCCTGATCCAACCAGGGCAATTACAAAGGCCGATGCCCCAGGTAGTACCTCTATGTCTATACCATGGTCTATACAAAGGGTTACCAGGTCCTGGCCAGGATCTGAAATGCCTGGCATACCTGCATCACTTACCAGGGCTATATTTATTCCCTCTAGTAGCTTATCTATGAGTATGGGTCCCTTGGTCAGCTTGTTGTGCTCATGGTAGCTGGTAAGGGTCTTATTTATTTCAAAATGATTCAATAACTTTATCGTGTGTCTGGTATCCTCTGCGGCTATTAGGTCGACCTCATTTAGGATCCTCAAGGTCCTATAGGTAATATCCTCTAAGTTGCCTATTGGTGTAGGACACACATACAGCTTACCCACCATATCATATTTCCTTTCATTTAAGCCTGGCCGATAAAGACCGGACCTTTAAATATCTACACTTTGATTAGAATATATTGTTTTCACTTCATCAGTATAGGTTCCATCTTCATTATATACATACAGGGGGCTTAATACCCTTATCTCCGGCTTGGCACTCTTTACATACTCTATAAGGACCATCTTTGGTGCAGAAGCCACCCTAGAGTGGACAAACCTGATCTGCTTGGCTTCTAACTTGTAATTTCTAGCTATGGCCAACATGTCTACCAACCTGTTAGGCCTGTTGACCATAAAAAACTTACCATTTGGCTTGACTAGGTCCGAGGCCACCCTTATTACATCCTCTATATCACATTTTAAACCATGTCTGGATATGGCCTTTTTGTCATTTTCATTTATTAGCCCGTTAGAATGCATATATGGCGGATTAGATACCACTAGGTCCATCTGACCCTTTCCCAAAACTCCTACTGCATCCTTCATATCCATATTTAGGATTTCTACCCTGTCTTCTAACTGGTTTAATTTAACAGACCTGGAAGCCATTTCTGCAACTTCATCTTGGATTTCAATCCCTATAATCTTACTGGCCGATGACTTGCCTGCCAGCAGGATAGGTATTATACCTGTTCCTGTTCCTAGGTCCACTAGCTTGGCATTTTTCTTAACCCTGGTGAAATTGGCCAGGGAGGACAGCATCTATCCCAAAACAAAAGCCCTTGCTATTCTGTATTATTCTTAGCCCTTTGAACTGGAGGTCATCTATCCTCTCATTTTCCAACAAATTTATTTCCATTGTATTGTTCACTTTCAAGCCTACTTTTCTCTTTCAAGTTTTTTCAATTCTGCCAAGGCTTCCTTGTCCAACTTTTCCTGGTTAGCTTGTTGGATATTGTCCTTCTTTGATGCCTTGATAACCTTATAGTCACCCTCAGCCAATACTCCTACAGTCTTGTCTTCAAACTCAACCTTTATATTCTCTAAAAGGTGGTTGACCTCTATAACCTTACCCTTCTTTTCAGTAAATAGGTCTTTTACCAACCAGCCTATTGATGGCATTTTTTTGACTGCATCTGCATATCCCTGGGCTTCATACTTTAGGCAACAGAAAAGTCTACCACATACACCGGATATCTTGCGGGATTCAGTGACAAGCCCTGGTCCTTGGCCATCTTAATGGATACAGGCATAAATTCTCCTATCCATGTAGAACAACATAAGGGCCTACCACATGGACCTATGGCGTTTAATATCTTGGCCTCGTCCCTAACCCCTATCTGCCTTAATTCAATCCTTGTCTTGAATATAGCAGCTAGATCCTTTACTAATTCTCTAAAGTCTATTCTTCCATCCGCAGTGAAATAGAAGATCAATTTATTCCTGTCAAATGTGTACTCACAGTCAATCAGGTACATTTCTAGCTTATGGTCCTTGATCTTTTCATCACATATATCGAAGGCTTCCTTTGTCTTAACCTTATTTTCTAAGTAGGTTTCTGAATCATCATCACTTGCAACCCTAATTATTGGCTTTAGGGGGCTGATTAGATCCTCTTCCTTTACCAGTTTTGGACTGATTACTATCATACCATATTCTAGACCCCTTGCCGTCTCGACAATTACATCATTACCTATATCCAATCTCAAGTCTCCTGGGTCAAAGTAGTATATCTTCCCAGCAGGCTTGAATCTTACTCCTACTATTTTTACCATTAATTTATCACCTCATATATATTTAAAGCCATGGCCTCAATTGTCGTCACAAAGTGACAGTTTGCTGTCAGCTTTGTCTGACCTTCATCCAAAAGGTCCATTATCTGTCCTAATTTGAATATGCTGAGCTTCCTGGCTAATCTTCTTAATAAGTCTAACCTATCATAATTTATAATCAAACCAGGGTATATCCCCTCTTTCAAGAGTACAATATCCCTTTATATAATACCTAAATAAGTCTATCAGGTTTGCATAGTCCTTGGCATAGGCCTTGAAGTTTTCTCCCATCCTGGCCAATTCATACTTGTTTTTATCTATAAATATAATTTCCAAATATGACTCCAAATCCTGCCTCATCAACTTGAGATCTTGACTTTCACATATATCAAGAGCCCTACTTGCACTTCCCCTTGAAAATATACTTGCAACCTGGGCCTGGTCATCATCTATACCCTTTTCGGACAAGATGGTCCTTATATCTCTGTTAGTTAGGGGGGGCAAACTTGATTTCAAGACACCTGGACCTAATAGTATCCAATAGGGCCTGGTCATTTCTCGTTACAAGTATTATTATACCATAAGCTGATGGTTCTTCTAAAGTCTTTAAAAGTGCATTTTGGGCCTGAATAGTCATTTTATCCGCGTCATCTATGATAAATATCTTATAGTCACCATAAGGCTTGATACTCATATCTCCTATCATGTCCCTAATCTGCTCTATTTATACTATTTTCACCCTTCTTTACCTCTATGCACTTATAGTCTGGACTATTTTCCAGCCTAAGTCCTAGGAGGCTTTCAGCAAAGTCTTCTGCTACCATCTTCTTGCCAACGCCTTCAGGACCAGTTAATAAGTATGCATTTGTAATATTTCCTGTCTCTATTGCCCTTTTTAATTTGGACTTTACAGACACCTGTCCTAGAATCCTTTCAAACATTGGCTACACCATCCTTATAGGTCTTTCTTCTTAGACTCTATAGCAGAGATAACCCTTGAATATATTTCTTCGTGAATTTGGTCTACGGACCTCATATTCCTATCTTGGTCAAGGCAATTCACTATGTGCCACTGGTACTTGTCTGCTACAAATTTTGAATTTTCATATGTCTTTACCAAGTAGTCCTTGTCGCTCTCGTGGATATCCTTCTCACTTTCATTAGTGAACTTGTTCTTCCTATCCCTAATTAGGTCCTGGCTAACATCCACAGGTACATCCAAAAAATATACCTCTCTTGGCCTTGGTAATTTATACAGGCCATATTCATACTGGTCTAGCCAGTCTAAGAAGTTAGCCCTCTCATTAATATCATCCATCTTAGAAGCCTGGTGGACCATATTGGAAGTTGTATACCTATCAGCAATGACAATTCCTCCCTCTATATAGAAGTCCTCCCATTCAGTCTTGTAGGATGCATACCTATCTGCTGCATAAAAAGTTGATGCTATATAGGCATCTACATCGTCTGCCTTCTTGCCAAAATCTCCCCTTAGGTACATCTTGACCAGGGCTGACGAATCAGATTCGTAGTTAGGGTAGGAAACCTTTATTACCTTGTAGCCATCGGCCTTGAGTCTATCGTATAATAACTTGGTCTGGGTTGCCTTTCCAGACCCATCTGTCCCACTCTCTATTACAAAAATACTTCCTTGCATTTCTTCTCCTCACTTTATAACCTTTATTGTTTCTAAACTATGGCTTTCCATACCATTAATATCTATATTTATGTCCCTAGCCCTGACCAAAAAGTCTATCAGGTCCTGGTCTACAAGCTCTCCAGGTGCCAAGATTGCTACACCTGGTGGGTAGGGAATTACAAATTCACCACTAATCCTTCCTAGGGATTCCTCTATCCTTATGTCCTCCTTGTCAGCATCAAAGGCCTGACTCAAGTCCATGCCCCTTTCTGGAATAGCGACTGGCAGATCAAGGCTTATTGGCCTACTCCTGTATATAGACCCTATGCTTTGGAACCTTTCTTGTCTAGCATGTTCACTGATATCCTCCTTGAAATCAGCCAAGACACTAAAGAGCTTTCTATCTAGTATATCCTTCATTGCAACCAGTGTCTTGTCAAAATCAGACTTGGTATTTGCAATGGTAGCCAAAAAAAGGACCCCACTGTAGTTGGATAGCTCCACCTGTATATTATACCTGTGTCTTAGTACTTTTGCAAAGTCATAACCGTTAATTCCCTTTTCAATAGTATTGACAAATATCTTACTAGGATCGCTTGTAGTAAATACTTTATAGTCCTTCAGGCCACGCTTAAACCTATATATATTATTCATAAGGTTTTGCATCAAAACCCTGCCACTCTTTTCATATATGTCATAGCATACTTCTATGCTCATCAACATCACATAAGATGGACTAGAAGTCTCCACCATAGATAGGACGCTTGTTAGTCTGGCAGTATCCAAAGCTCGTTTCCTATATATCAATATAGAGCTTTGAGTAAGACTAGGTAGAGTCTTATGGACACTCTGGATAACCATGTCTGCCCCACTATATACGGCAGATTTTGGCAATAAGTGGCTAAGTCCAAAATGAGCCCCATGAGCCTCATCAACTATTACTAACATCTGATACTCATGGGCAAGCTCTACCACCTGATCAATATCCTGACTCATACCATAATAGCTAGGCCTAGTTATAAATACAGCACTAGCCTGGGGATTAGACCTAATGGCCTCTAGATAGTCTTCTGGCCTGGCCCCCATAAGTATATTATTTTCCTTGTCTATTTCCTCTTTAACAAAAATAGGCTTTACCCTAGCTAGGATACAGGCATTATAGGCAGACTGGTGACAGCCCCTATTCATAATTATAGATGACCCTGACTTACAGGCAGTCATTATTGCGGCCTCGATACCACAGGTACTACCATTAACAAGATAAAGAAGGTCTAAGGCCTCCCTATCTACTGGGTCCATATCAGCTAAAAGTATCCTCTTTGTATTGTCCTGAGACTTCCTTATTACGCCCTGTGCATTGTGGAGGTTGTCAGTTCCCAAAATTTCAGTAGTATCTAATTTGTATAATTTATCCATATACTTATCATAGCCAAGCTTCTCATAGATTTTACCATACTTGTGACCAGGCATATGAAAAGAAGTCAATTCTGACTTATATATATGGGATAATTTCTTATAGATAGGCATATCCATAAAAAGCTACCTCCAAAGTTTTAACTTATTAAAAATGCTGTCTGTCTATTCGTTCTTTTTAAAAACATTTATCCCTTGCTATATCTCATACAAAGCATTAGATATTTATTGTATTAATAAACGTTTCTACTAACTATTATAGCCTTAAATTCACCTCTTTGTATACAGGTAATTTATTACTTACTACACCTTCATATTAATAGAGCCATACTATAGATAAGTATAACCTTGTATACAGGTAATTTATTACTTACTACACCTTCATATTAATAGGACAATACTATAGATAAGTATAACCTTGTATACAGGTAATTTATAATGTACTATATGTGACTTTGACTCACTACTTGTATTTTTAATATTTATCCAAAATTGCAATATCAATTTGTACACTTTTTGTCCTTCCTGCCAAAATATCAGAACTTGACCTGAAATATATGTCAAGACTAGGCTTAGCCTATTCATTTTAGTCTTGACTAGTATTTTTAGGGCGAGTAAACTGGTATTTACAGGAAGGCTTTTTATACTTTAGCCACAACACTCGTAGAGTATATCTTATCCATCTCTTCATCGAAGATTTCTTCAGGAGTTTTGTATCCAAGAATTTTTCTAGGCTTAGCATTTATTAGGTCAACATAATACATGATTTCGTCTTCACTAAAGTCATTTATACTCCTTCCCTTAGGAATGAATTGTCTCAATATACCATTATGCCTTTCGTTGCTACCTCTTTCAAAATGAAGAGTAGGGATGACAGAAGTATATGGATACGAGTGATTCAATATCACTTAGTCCTGAAAAACTCTGAACCATTGTCACTTGTTATTGTCTTGAATACTTTTGAAAACTTTTTGTTTTACTTTTCCATTATAAGGTCTAAAAGTGCATCATTTACTGGTTTTTGAAGACTTGGAATCGATTTTTATAGCTTTTATAATATCTAGATTTTCGTTCTATTATCGTCAGCAAAACATCTTGGTCTGAGGTTTTTTTGCCAATTACGGTATCTATCTCCCAATGTCCAAATTCTACTCTAAAAATCTACATTTTCTGGCCTTTCAGATATTGATTTTCCAAGTTTTTTTCTTATTTGTTCTGACTTTTGTAGACTTTGGAATTCTTTTTAGTTTTTGAGGTAGATCCACGTTTTTTATCTTCAAAAATCCACGTTCAACATAGTTGTATAGTGTCTTTGTGCAGACTGTATTTTCAAATAGATTTTCCAACCTTGCTTTCTACCATAACACTCATCCAAGGACCAAAAACTTTTTCCTTAAATGATGCTTCAACAAATCTGATAAAGTCAATACATTCCAATGCTTTGAACTTCTTTTTGAGTTTTCCTGTTTCTTTCATACTGGGCTTGTCCTGCATCAGGATAATAGACTATGACCTTGCGGCCATTTTTTTATTTGTTCTACGCTACCGCGTTTAAGTTCATTGTAAATAGTGGTTCTTGACCTTTTAGATGCCTGGCAATAGAAGATATTGAGCAACCTAATTTGATCATGGCATAAAATTTCTCCTCTTTCATACTCACTTAGGTGTTTAAAGTTTCTCTTTTCTGTGTTAAAATTAAGTTGATTCATTGTGATCCTCCTGTAGAATTTGTTTAGCGACTTATATTATAACACAGGATTCGCAATGAATCATTTTTATTCAGTTGTACAAATTGATTATACAATCAACCTTTTTAATATTTATTAAAAAGACTCTAGTAAAAAAACTAGAGCCTAGTCACATGGCTACGTCCTATTCTCCCAGGCAGCTTCCCACCAAGTACCTTCAGCGCTAAGGAGCTTAACTTCTGTGTTCGGAATGGGAACAGGTGTATCCTCCTTGCTATAGTAACCATATTATTTGAGATTATACTCTCAAAACTGAATTCTAGTGATATCCAATGATATCCTTGGTCAAGTCCTCGATCTATTAGTATCAGTAAGCTACATACATTGCTGCACTTTACACCTCTGACCTATCAACCAGGTAGTCTTCCTGGGATCTTAACCTTGCGGTGGAAATCTTATCTTGAAGTTGGCTTCGCGCTTAGATGCTTTCAGCGCTTATCCCTTCCATACATAGCTACCCAGCCATGCCCTTGGCAGAACAACTGGTACACCAGAGGTATGTCCATCCCGGTCCTCTCGTACTAAGGACAGATCTTCTCAAATTTCCTACGCCTGCGACGGATAGGGACCGAACTGTCTCACGACGTTCTGAACCCAGCTCGTACCACTTTAATGGGCGAACAGCCCAACCCTTGGGACCAACTACAGCCCCAGGATGTGATGAGCCGACATCGAGGTGCCAAACCTCCCCGTCGATGTGGACTCTTGGGGGAGATAAGCCTGTTATCCCCAGGGTAGCTTTTATCCGTTGAGCGATGGCCCTTCCACTCAGAACCACCGGATCACTAAGTCCGTATTTCTACCTTGCTCGACCTGTATGTCTTGCAATCAAGCTCCCTTTTGCCTTTACACTCTTCGTACGATTTCCGACCGTACTGAGGGAACCTTTGAGCGCCTCCGTTACCTTTTGGGAGGCGACCGCCCCAGTCAAACTGCCCACCAGACAGTGTCCCAAGACCAGATTCATGGCCTCATGGTTAGAGTCCCAATACTACAAGGGTGGTATCCCAAGGGTGACTCCATCAAAACTGACGCCCTGATTTCTTAGTCTCCCACCCTATCCTGTACATGTAGTATCGAAACCCAATGTCAAGCTACAGTAAAGCTCCATAGGGGTCTTTCCGTCCTGTCGCAGGTACCCGGCATCTTCACCGGGATTACAATTTCACCGAGTCTGTTGTTGAGACAGTGCCCAAATCGTTACGCCTTTTCGTGCGGGTCGGAACTTACCCTGACAAGGAATTTTCGCTACCTTAGGACCGTTATAGTTACGGGCCGCCGTTTACTGGGGCTTAAGATCACTGCTTCGATTGCTCTAACAGATCCCCTTAACCTTCCAGCACCGGGCAGGCGTCAGCTCCTATACATCGTCTTGCGACTTAGCAGAAACCCTATGTTTTTGGTAAACAGTCGCTTGGGCCAATTTCTCTGCGGCCCCATTGCTGGGGCACCCTTATCCCTAAGTTACGGGTCATTTTGCCGAGTTCCTAACAACAGTTCTCTCGCTGGCCTTAGGATACTCTCCTCACCCACCTGTGTCGGTTTTGCGGTACGGGTACCTTTAATCTCGATAGAGACTTTTCTCGACAGTGTGAAATCAGCTGCTTCGCTACTTAGTTTCGCTCCCCATCGCGCCCCAGCATTAACTAAACGGATTTGCCTATCTAGTCTGCCTCAACGCTTAGACACACTTAACCAACAGTGTGCTCAGCTTATCCTACTGTGTCATCCCTTCTCTCAAACGATTATCGGTAGTACAGGAATCTCAACCTGTTGTCCATCGCCTACGCCTTTCGGCCTGAGCTTAGGTCCCGACTAACCCAGGGAGGACGAACCTTCCCCTGGAAACCTTGGGTTTACGGCCTGAGGGATTCTCACCCTCATCTCGCTACTCATGCCAACATTCTCTCTCCCATACTGTCCACGACTCTTACGGTATCGCTTCAGCCTGCATGGGAAGCTCCCCACCCATCATCATATGATGCCGTAGCTCAGTAGTATGTTTTAGCCCCGGAAATCTTCGGCGCAGGATCACTCGACCAGTGAGCTATTACGCACTCTTTAAATGAGTGGCTGCTTTAAGCCAACATCCTGGTTGTCTGTGCAATCCCACATCCTTTACCACTTAACATACATTTAGGGACCTTAGCTGACGGTCTGGCTCTTTCCCTTTCGACTATGAACCTTATCACCCATAGTCTGACTCCTGAACAAAAAGATAATGGTATTCGGAGTTTGATAGTCTTCGGTAAGTGCAATACCCCCTAGGACATTCAGTGCTCTACCTCCACATCTCTAAATTTCAAGGCTAGCCCTAAAGCTATTTCGGGAGAACCAGCTATCTCCGAGCTCGATTGGAATTTCACCGCTACCCACAAGTCATCCCCGCACTTTTCAACGTACGTGGGTTCGGACCTCCACGAAATTTTTACTTTCGCTTCATCCTGCTCATGGGTAGGTCGCCCGGTTTTCGGGTCTACGTCATGTGACTATGGCGCCCAGTTAAGACTCGCTTTCGCTTCGGCTCCACACCTAAGTGCTTAACCTTGCCACATAACGTAACTCGTTGGCCCGTTCTACAAAAAAAGTACGCGGTCACGCGAATAATGCGCTCCCACAGCTTGTAAGTGTAGGGTTTCAGGTTCTATTTCACTCCCTCCCGGGGTTCTTTTTTCACCTTTCCTCACGGTACTATTCGCTATCGGTCACTAGGTAGTATTTAGCCTTGGGGGGTGGTCCCCCCTGCTTCCCACAAGGTTTCACGTGTCTCGTGGTACTCTGGATCATATCAAGAACTTTCTTGGCTTTGTATACGGGACTTTTACCCTCTATGGTTGGTCTTTCCAGACCTATTCTACTCGCAATAACCTTTCCTTAAGATATGTCCGCAACCCCAAATCAGTAAACTGACTTGGTTTGGGCTCTTCCGCGTTCGCTCGCCGCTACTAGCGGAATCGAATTTCTTTCTCTTCCTTCAGGTACTTAGATGTTTCAGTTCCCTGAGTTCCCCTCCATAGGCTATGTATTCACCTATGGATACTTGGACATTACTCCAAGTGAGTTTCCTCATTCAGAAATCTCCGGATCAAAGTGTATGTGCCACTCCCCGAAGCTTATCGCAGCTTATCACGTCTTTCGTCGGCTCCTAGTGCCAAGGCATCCGCCCCTACACCCTTAATAACTTGACCTTTAAGTTATTAATTGAGATTTTTCTATAGTCTATTTCTAGACTGTTAAAGAATAATTGGTTGTTTTTTTAATGAGTTTTCTCTCATTTCATTTATATCCGTTAGGATATTAAATAGATGTCATTGTATAATTATCACTAGTATTCAGTTTTCAAAGTACAATCTTTTGAAGATTCTAATGAACCTTCAAAATTGAACAGCAGGTAATTCTCCTTAGAAAGGAGGTGATCCAGCCGCACCTTCCGATACGGCTACCTTAGCTACGACTTCACCCCAGTTATCGACGCCACCTTCGACGACTTCCTCCTTGCGGTTGGATAATCGGCTTCGGGTGTTTCCGACTCCCGTGGTGTGACGGGCGGTGTGTACAAGACCCGGAACGCATTCACCGCAGCATTCTGATCTGCGATTACTAGTAACTCCAGCTTCATGTGAGGCGAGTTTTCAGCCTACAATCCGAACTGAGAATGGCTTTAAGGGATTGGCTCCACCTCACGGTTTGGCAACCTCTGTACCACCCATTGTAGCACGTGTGTAGCCCTAAGCATAAGGGGCATGATGATTTGACGTCATCCCCACCTTCCTCCAGGTTATCCCTGGCAGTCTCTCTAGAGTGCCCAACTGAATGCTGGCAACTAAAGACAAGGGTTGCGCTCGTTGCGGGACTTAACCCAACATCTCACTGACACGAGCTGACGACAACCATGCACCACCTGTCACCTCAGTCCCGAAGGAAGGGTGTGATTAAACACCTGTCCGAGGGATGTCAGCTTTAGGTAAGGTTCTTCGCGTTGCTTCGAATTAAACCACATGCTCCGCTACTTGTGCGGGTCCCCGTCAATTCCTTTGAGTTTCACACTTTGCGTGCGTACTCCCCAGGCGGAGTACTTAATGCGTTAGCTGCGGCACCGAGGGGGTAACCCCCGACACCTAGTACTCATCGTTTACAGCGTGGACTACCAGGGTATCTAATCCTGTTTGCTACCCACGCTTTCGTGCCTCAGTGTCAGTTGCAGTCCAGAAAGCCGCCTTCGCTACTGGTGTTCCTCCCAATATCTACGCATTTCACCGCTACACTGGGAATTCCACTTTCCTCTCCTGCACTCAAGTCCTCCAGTTTCGGCGGCTTACTACGGCTGAGCCGTAGCCTTTAACCACCGACTTGAAGGACCACCCTACGCACCCTTTTACGCCCAGTAAATCCGGATAACGCTAGCCCCTACGTATTACCGCGGCTGCTGGCACGTAGTTAGCCGGGGCTTCCTCACAGGGGTACCGTCATTATCTTCCCCTGCAACAGAACTTTACGATCCGAAGACCTTCATCGTTCACGCGGCGTTGCTGCATCAGGCTTTCGCCCATTGTGCAATATTCCCCACTGCTGCCTCCCGTAGGAGTTTGGACCGTGTCTCAGTTCCAATGTGGCCGATCACCCTCTCAGGTCGGCTACTGATCGTCGCCTTGGTGGGCAGTTATCTCACCAACTAGCTAATCAGACGCGGGTCCATCCTATACCGCTAACACTTTGATATATCTGCGATGCCGCAAATATATATTATCATGTATTAGTAAACTTTTCAGTATGTTATCCATGTGTATAGGGCAGGTTACCCACCGCGTTACTCACCCGTCCGCCGCTTGGTTTTGCTCAGAATTGAACATTCTAGACTTAGAATACTCAATACTGAGCAAACCCTCGCTCGACTTGCATGTGTTAGGCACGCCGCCAGCGTTCATCCTGAGCCAGGATCAAACTCTCATAAAAAATTTGTTACTGTGCTCAGACTATTGTTATCTCTAAAATATCTGGCTTGGTTTGTTTGTGGTTTAAATCAAGTAAGTTTGTCTTACATGGTTTAAACGATTAATCAATTGTCCTAAAAGGACTCATTGAATTAACCTGCTGTTCAATTTTCAAAGTTCATTGTGTCGTTTTTGACGACTTGTTTATTGTACTATCTAGACACGCATCTGTCAAGTACTTTTTCAAAAAAATATGGTGCCTAGAGGCGGAATCGAACCACCGACACGGGGATTTTCAGTCCCCTGCTCTACCGACTGAGCTATCTAGGCTAATATTTGGTGGGCCTAGCTGGACTCGAACCAGCGACCTCACGCTTATCAGGCGTGCGCTCTAACCACCTGAGCTATAGGCCCAAATATTAAAATGTGTTTTTCTGGATGGCAGGGGTGGAGGGACTCGAACCCCCGGCGCACGGTTTTGGAGACCGACGCTCTACCAACTGAGCTACACCCCTATGGTTATATGGTGGACCATCAGGGACTCGAACCCCGGACCTACCGGTTATGAGCCGGGCGCTCTAACCAACTGAGCTAATGGTCCACAATGTTGGTAAAATCTACCAGGTATACTGTATGGTGCCGAAGACCGGAATCGAACCGGTACGAAAGTATAAGTTTCGCAGGATTTTAAGTCCTGTGCGTCTGCCAGTTCCGCCACTTCGGCACTTCACATGGCTACGTCCTATTCTCCCAGGCAGCTTCCCACCAAAGTACCTTCAGCGCTAAGGAGCTTAACTTCTGTGTTCGGAATGGGAACAGGTGTATCCTCCTTGCTATAGTAACCATATTATTTGAGATTATACTCTCAAAACTGAATTCTAGCGATATCCAATGATATCCTTGGTCAAGTCCTCGATCTATTAGTATCAGTAAGCTACATACATTGCTGCACTTACACCTCTGACCTATCAACCAGGTAGTCTTCCTGGGATCTTAACCTTGCGGTGGGAAATCTTATCTTGAAGTTGGCTTCGCGCTTAGATGCTTTCAGCGCTTATCCCTTCCATACATAGCTACCCAGCCATGCCCTTGGCAGAACAACTGGTACACCAGAGGTATGTCCATCCCGGTCCTCTCGTACTAAGGACAGATCTTCTCAAATTTCCTACGCCTGCGACGGATAGGGACCGAACTGTCTCACGACGTTCTGAACCCAGCTCGCGTACCACTTTAATGGGCGAACAGCCCAACCCTTGGGACCAACTACAGCCCCAGGATGTGATGAGCCGACATCGAGGTGCCAAACCTCCCCGTCGATGTGGACTCTTGGGGGAGATAAGCCTGTTATCCCCAGGGTAGCTTTTATCCGTTGAGCGATGGCCCTTCCACTCAGAACCACCGGATCACTAAGTCCGTATTTCTACCTTGCTCGACCTGTATGTCTTGCAATCAAGCTCCCTTTTGCCTTTACACTCTTCGTACGATTTCCGACCGTACTGAGGGAACCTTTGAGCGCCTCCGTTACCTTTTGGGAGGCGACCGCCCCAGTCAAACTGCCCACCAGACAGTGTCCCAAGACCAGATTCATGGCCTATGGTTAGAGTCCCAATACTACAAGGGTGGTATCCCAAGGGTGACTCCATCAAAACTGACGCCCTGATTTCTTAGTCTCCCACCTATCCTGTACATGTAGTATCGAAACCCAATGTCAAGCTGCAGTAAAGCTCCATGGGGTCTTTCCGTCCTGTCGCAGGTACCCGGCATCTTCACCGGGATTACAATTTCACCGAGTCTGTTGTTGAGACAGTGCCCAAATCGTTACGCCTTTCGTGCGGGTCGGAACTTACCCGACAAGGAATTTCGCTACCTTAGGACCGTTATAGTTACGGCCGCCGTTTACTGGGGCTTAAGATCACTGCTTCGATTGCTCTAACAGATCCCCTTAACCTTCCAGCACCGGGCAGGCGTCAGCTCCTATACATCGTCTTGCGACTTAGCAGAAACCTATGTTTTTGGTAAACAGTCGCTTGGGCCAATTCTCTGCGGCCCCATTGCTGGGGCACCCCTTATCCCTAAGTTACGGGGTCATTTTGCCGAGTTCCTTAACAACAGTTCTCTCGCTGGCCTTAGGATACTCTCCTCACCCACCTGTGTCGGTTTGCGGTACGGGTACCTTTAATCTCGATAGAGACTTTTCTCGACAGTGTGAAATCAGCTGCTTCGCTACTTAGTTTCGCTCCCCATCGCGCCCCAGCATTAACTAAACGGATTTGCCTATCTAGTCTGCCTCAACGCTTAGACACACATAACCAACAGTGTGCTCAGCTTATCCTACTGTGTCATCCCTTCTCTCAAACGATTATCGGTAGTACAGGAATCTCAACCTGTTGTCCATCGCCTACGCCTTTCGGCCTGAGCTTAGGTCCCGACTAACCCAGGGAGGACGAACCTTCCCCTGGAAACCTTGGGTTTACGGCCTGAGGGATTCTCATCCTCATCTCGCTACTCATGCCAACATTCTCTCTCCCATACTGTCCACGACTCCTTACGGTATCGCTTCAGCCTGCATGGGAAGCTCCCCTACCCATCATCATATGATGCCGTAGCTTCGGTAGTATGTTTTAGCCCCGGAAATCTTCGGCGCAGGATCACTCGACCAGTGAGCTATTACGCACTCTTTAAATGAGTGGCTGCTTCTAAGCCAACATCCTGGTTGTCTGTGCAATCCCACATCCTTTACCACTTAACATACATTTAGGGACCTTAGCTGACGGTCTGGGCTCTTTCCCTTTCGACTATGAACCTTATCACCCATAGTCTGACTCCTGAACAAAAGATAATGGCATTCGGAGTTTGATAGTCTTCGGTAAGTGCAATACCCCCTAGGACATTCAGTGCTCTACCTCCACATCTCTACATTCAAGGCTAGCCCTAAAGCTATTTCGGGGAGAACCAGCTATCTCCGAGCTCGATTGGAATTTCACCGCTACCCACAAGTCATCCCCGCACTTTTCAACGTACGTGGGTTCGGACCTCCACGAAATTTTACTTTCGCTTCATCCTGCTCATGGGTAGGTCGCCCGGTTTCGGGTCTACGTCATGTGACTATGGCGCCCAGTTAAGACTCGCTTTCGCTTCGGCTCCACACCCTAAGTGCTTAACCTGCCACATAACGTAACTCGTTGGCCCTGTTCTACAAAAAGTACGCGGTCACGCGAATAATGCGCTCCCACAGCTTGTAAGTGTAGGGGTTTCAGGTTCTATTTCACTCCCTCCCGAGGGTTCTTTTTCACCTTTCCCTCACGGTACTATTCGCTATCGGTCACTAGGGTAGTATTTTAGCCTTGGGGGTGGTCCCCCTGCTTCCCACAAGGTTTCACGTGTCTCGTGGTACTCTGGATCATATCAAGAACTTTCTTGGCTTTTGTATACGGGACTTTTACCCTCTGTGGTTGGTCTTTCCAGACCCTATTCTACTCGCAATAACCTTTCCTTAAGATATGTCCGCAACCCCAAATCAGTAAACTGACTTGGTTTGGGCTCTTCACGTTCGCTCGTCGCTACTAGCGGAATCGAATTTCTTTCTCTTCCTTCAGGTACTTAGATGTTTCAGTTCCTGAGTTCCCTCCATAGGCTATGTATTCACCTATGGATACTTGGACATTACTCCAAGTGAGTTTCCTCATTCAGAAATCTCCGGATCAAAGTGTATGTGCCACTCCCGAAGCTTATCGCAGCTTATCACGTCTTTCATCGGCTCCTAGTGCCAAGGCATCCGCCCTACACCCTTAATAACTTGACCTTTAAGTTATTAATTGAGATTTTTCTATAGTCTATTTCTAGACTGTTAAAGAATAATTGGTTTGTTTTTTTAATGAGTTTTCTCTCATTCATTTATATCCGTTAGGATATTAAATAGATGTCATTGTATAATTATCACTAGTATTCAGTTTTCAAAGTACAATCTTTTTGGTATTTTTGAATCCCTTTATATAGGGTCCATCAAAAATACTCGCAAAAATATTAATTTAATATTAGCAATTTAATATTAATAATGGTGGAGATGAGGAGAGTCGAACTCCTGACCCCTTGCTTGCAAGGCAAGTGCTCTCCCAACTGAGCTACACCCCCATTTAATATACTATAAGTCTCTAACGAGACCTAAAAGTAACCTATTTAATTGAAGATTCTAATGAACCTTCAAAATTGAACAGCAGGTAATTCTCCTTAGAAAGGAGGTGATCCAGCCGCACCTTCCGATACGGCTACCTTGTTACGACTTCACCCCAGTTATCGACGCCACCTTCGACGACTTCCTCCTTGCGGTTGGATAATCGGCTTCGGGTGTTTCCGACTCCCGTGGTGTGACGGGCGGTGTGTACAAGACCCGGGAACGCATTCACCGCAGCATTCTGATCTGCGATTACTAGTAACTCCAGCTTCATGTAGGCGAGTTTCAGCCTACAATCCGAACTGAGAATGGCTTTAAGGGATTGGCTCCACCTCACGGTTTGGCAACCCTCTGTACCACCCATTGTAGCACGTGTGTAGCCCTAAGCATAAGGGGCATGATGATTTGACGTCATCCCCACCTTCCTCCAGGTTATCCCTGGCAGTCTCTCAGAGTGCCCAACTGAATGCTGGCAACTAAAGACAAGGGTTGCGCTCGTTGCGGGACTTAACCCAACATCTCACGACACGAGCTGACGACAACCATGCACCACCTGTCACCTCAGTCCCGAAGGAAGGGTGTGATTAAACACCTGTCCGAGGGATGTCAAGCTTAGGTAAGGTTCTTCGCGTTGCTTCGAATTAAACCACATGCTCCGCTACTTGTGCGGGTCCCCGTCAATTCCTTTGAGTTTCACACTTGCGTGCGTACTCCCCAGGCGGAGTACTTAATGCGTTAGCTGCGGCACCGAGGGGGTAACCCCCGACACCCTAGTACTCATCGTTTGCAGCGTGGACTACCAGGGTATCTAATCCTGTTTGCTACCCACGCTTTCGTGCCTCAGTGTCAGTTGCAGTCCAGAAAGCCGCCTTCGCTACTGGTGTTCCTCCCAATATCTACGCATTTCACCGCTACACTGGGAATTCCACTTTCCTCTCCTGCACTCAAGTCCTCCAGTTTCGGCGGCTTACTACGGTTGAGCCGTAGCCTTTAACCACCGACTTGAAGGACCACCTACGCACCCTTTACGCCCAGTAAATCCGGATAACGCTAGCCCCCTACGTATTACCGCGGCTGCTGGCACGTAGTTAGCCGGGGCTTCCTCACAGGGTACCGTCATTATCTTCCCCTGCAACAGAACTTTACGATCCGAAGACCTTCATCGTTCACGCGGCGTTGCTGCATCAGGCTTTCGCCCATTGTGCAATATTCCCCACTGCTGCCTCCCGTAGGAGTTTGGACCGTGTCTCAGTTCCAATGTGGCCGATCACCCTCTCAGGTCGGCTACTGATCGTCGCCTTGGTGGGCAGTTATCTCACCAACTAGCTAATCAGACGCGGGTCCATCCTATACCGCTAACACTTTGATATATCTGCGATGCCGCAAATATATATTATCATGTATTAGTAAACTTTTCAGTATGTTATCCATGTGTATAGGGCAGGTTACCCACGCGTTACTCACCCGTCCGCCGCTTGGTTTTGCTCAGAATTGAACATTCTAGTCTTAGAATACTCAATACTGAGCAAACCCTCGCTCGACTTGCATGTGTTAGGCACGCCGCCAGCGTTCATCCTGAGCCAGGATCAAACTCTCATAAAAAATTTGTTACTGCGCTCAGACTATTGTTATCTCTAAAATATCTGGCTTGGTTTGTTTGTGGTTTAAATCAAGTAAGTTTGTCTTACATGGTTTAAACGATTAATCAATTGTCCTAAAAGGACTCATTGAATTAACCTGCTGTTCAATTTTCAAAGTTCATTATGCTGTTTTTACAGCCTATTCATTATACTATTTCTGGACTAATCCGTCAAGTATTTTTTCTCTTTTGAAGACTCTTTTTTATCGAAAAAACAAAATCTCCTACTTGTCTTTTGACTTGTTATGTCAAGGACAAGTAATACTATATCACCATTTCCCTTTAGTGTCAATAAAATTCGAACAATTTTTGAACTTTTTTTCAGCTATGTAAACTATAATAAATTCACCAAACAAATTGTTCGTTTTTACTTTTTATTACACTTTTTAACCCTGTTTTACTATATATAATATTCGTCTTATTTTCTTCCCTACTTATATGTATAAATCTCCTCTAATATATGTAAATATTAGCCCTATATTATATACAAATCTTTCTAATTGGTATAAAATAAATATATCATTTATATTGGAATTATAATTAGATATATCAATCTAATTAACTGTCAATAGAAACAGGTTTTAATTAATACAAAAAAGTTTTTGAGGAGGTATTTTTATGTTATCAAAAAGATTAGACAATGTTGCACCTTCAGTGACTGTAGGTATCAGCTCTAAGGTAAAGGAAATGAGGGCTAATGGTATTGATGTCATCAGTCTTAGTATAGGTGAGCCAGACTTCAACATACCAGAAAAGGCTAAGGAATACGGTAAGAAGTCCTTGGACGACAACAAAACCAAGTATGACTTTCCTGCTGGTATTCCTGAGTTAAGGCAGGAAATATGCAAAAAAACTTAAGAGAAAAACCATATAGACTACACTCCTGACCAGATAGTCCTTTCTAGTGGGGCAAAAAACTCAATTACTAATGTCCTACTTGTTACTACTGATCCAGGCAGTGAGGTCCTTCTACCACTTCCATACTGGGTAAGCTACTCTGAAATGGTAAAGATTGTAAATGCAGTACCAGTTGAGGTTAAGACTTCTAAGGAAAATAACTTCAAACTGACTAAGGATGATCTGCTTAGGGCCATAACTGACAAGACTAGGCTATTAATACTTACTAATCCATCTAATCCTACAGGTGCTGTATATACTAAGGAAGAATTAGAAGAAATTGCTAGTGTCTGCCTAGAAAAGGGCATCTATATAATGGCTGACGAAATATATGAAAAGATCAGGTTTGATGATAGCTTTGTTTCAGTAGCTTCTCTAAGCGAAGAGATAAAGGATATAACAATAACAGTAAATGGTTTTGCCAAGTGCGCAGCTATGACAGGAACTCGTCTAGGCTATACTGCTTCAAATACTCAGCTAGCCAAGGCTATGAACTCTATTCAGAGTCATATAGTATCTCATCCTTGCCTTACTTCCCAGTATATGGGTCTTGGTGCCCTACTAGAATGCGAAGAAGATATGCAGGAAATGGTAGCTACCTACAAGCGTAGGTGCCAGTTAATTACTAGCAGGCTAGACAAGGTTGATGGAATTTCATATATTAAGCCATCTGGAGCCTTCTATATATTTATAGACCTATCAAGGGTTAAGGAAAACTACCCTTACGAGGACAGCTTCTCGGTTAAGTTCTGCGAGGACTTCCTAAATGACGAAAGAGTTGCCATCATACCAGGTAAGGCCTTTGGTACTGATGATTATGTAAGAATATCCTATGCATGCCATGAGGATGACTTCCTTGAAGGTATAGATAGACTAGAAAGATACATAAAAAAATATCTTTAGGTATAAATTGGGGGCTCTTCAATGAATAAAAGTGAAATTGATGGTGACCAAATAAGCGTTAGACAGGTAGCCAAGGTTGCAGGTGCCTTCGTAGCCTGGATAATTGGAGCTGGCTTCGCGACAGGCAGAGAAATACTTAGCTTTTTTTCCAGCTTTGGCTACTACAGCTACGGTGTCATCTTAATTATACTAATAGGTTTTTCCTTTACTGGCAGGGTCATCATGGAAACCGGCTACCAACATAGGGAAGACCCAGATTTTAGACAATACGAATACTTTTGTGGCAAAAAAATAGGTAAACTCTACTCTATTATAATGCCTATAATGCTCTTCTTTATGATGGGCATACTAATATCAGCTACAGGGTCTACGCTACAGGAGCACTATGGAATCAACAGGTACCTGGGCTCAAGTCTTATGGCTCTAATAGTCTTGACCGCCTACCTAGCTGGATTTGATAGGTTCATCCAAGTCCTGTCAAAAATTGGGCCAATATTGGTGGCCTTCTTCCTCTTGGTAGGTACGATAGTTATCTTTAAGGACTATGACAGCTTTTCAAGGATAGGACTCTATAGGTACCAGCTAAGTAGCTTCCACGCTGCACCTGTGTGGTTCTTTAGTGGTTTTTTGTATTTCTCCTTGGCAGTTTCGTCAGGGGGTACCTACTTTTCAAAGTTAGGGGCCTCTTGTAAGAGCTTGAAAATAGCCAGGTACGGTACCCTGTTGGGAGCCGCTGAGGTAACCCTAGCTATCCTTATACTTAGTACAGCTATCCTGCTAAATGTAGATACCATAACTAAGGTAGATGTACCAACCCTGCACTTGGCAAAGCATGTAAACCCACTTATGGCCAGCATATTTACAGTTATCCTCTTGTTGGGTATGTTCTCATCATCCTCAGCAACCATGTGGAGCTTATGTAAGTTCATATATCCAGAGGACAAGCAAAAGAACAAGACCGCTGCCATATTTATAGCTATAGCAGCTACCCTCGTAGGAATACTTCCATTCGCAAAATTGGTTGCGGTAATACTACCAGCCATTGGTTATATAGGAATCTACTATATACTTTATGTAATATATAAGGGAATAAAAACATCAATATAAATAGAAAAACAATATAAACAGAAAAGCAATATAAACATTATTCAATTAAAAAGGACCGAGCTAAATACTAGCCAGTCCTTTTTATGTTTATATATAACAATCATAGCTATAGAAAAAAACTCTGAATCTCCTACTCCACACCTATATCTTCCATATTTACATCATCACCATACTTGATATCGGTAATCTTATAAATTATTTGAACTAAAAGGTCATAGGCAAAAATTGCGATCAAGAAGTAGAAGGTCATCCCACTAAATTTATCTGCAAAAATAGGAGACTTAATCATATAACCATAGTTTGAGTGTAGTCCAAGGTTTATGACATACAGACTCAAATTAAAGAATAAGGTAAAGAGTCTAACCTGCTTTTTACATTTTAAAATATAGGCCCTATGCTCCTTAAATACCACATAGGCAGCCATAAGTATAGCTATATGGTAGAAGTAGAAGAAGGTGTTGCTGAAGTGTGGAAACTTAAACGGATCCATACCCGGATGGGCCAGAGCCAAAATTCCACCAAAGATACCCCATACATAAATCACCGGCGCCACCCTTCTATCAGACGTAATCAAGTAGTAAATACTCAACAAGGCCGTAACCCTACAATGATATAGTGGCAGTGATTCTGTAAGGCCAGAATACTTACCCACATAGTACCAAGTATACCTCATACATATATCTATCAAAAATACTACTAGCAAGACCCTCTTTACCCTGTTTATAGGATAGTCCTTCTTTATACAAAAATTACAAATGCAAAAGAAGCCAATGATAAAAGCATCAATACAGATGCATTCATAGGTTCAATTAAATCTGGCTTAGTCCTAAAGAAGTACCTTATTAAATCCACTCTTATCCTTCCTCCTTTTCTAAATAACTAAAAAATATCTTTTGAAAAATAAATATCATTTATTATATTAACTTATACACCGACTTGGCCTAGTATAACTTTGCTCCTGCTGGTATCTTATCATCTACCATTAGAAGGTTTAGTAATTCCTCACCCTCATAGTCGCACACTGCTGATATCAACATACCGCAAGACTCAACCCCCATCATCTTCCTAGGTGGTAGGTTAGTGATAGCAACTAGAGTCTTACCCACTAGTTCCTCCGCTGAGTAGTGCATCTTGATACCTGATAGGATTACCCTCTCCTGGCCAGAACCATCATTTAGGGTGAACTTTAATAGCTTATTTGACTTAGGTACTTCTTCACACTTCAATACCTTAACAACTCTGAAGTCTGACTTAGAGAAAGTTTCAAAGTCTATATCTTCTTCAAATAAAGGTTCTACCTTTACCTTAGATAGGTCTATCTTCACTTCCTTCTTTTCAGCCTCTTCATCAGCTTCTGAAGAACCATCTCTTAAAGGCTTCATTGTAGGGAATAGTAAAACGTCCCTGATAGTTGTAGAGTTTGTAAGAAGCATGATAACTCTGTCTATACCTATGCCTAGTCCACCTGTTGGAGGAAGACCTACTTCTAGAGCATTTATGAAATCTTCATCCATTTCACAAGCCTCATCATCACCTAGCTCTCTCTTTCTTACCTGGTCTTCAAACCTACCCCTTTGGTCGATAGGGTCATTTAATTCTGAGAATGCATTAGCAAGCTCCCACTTATTTGCAAAGGCTTCAAACCTGTCAGTCCTTCTTGGATCCTCAACATTTCTCTTGGCAAGAGGAGATACCTCTACTGGATGGTGAGTGATGAATGTAGGCTGAATTAGCTTGTCTTCACCAAATTCTTCAAAGAAGGCATTGATTACTTCACCCCTTCTCATTCCTGGAGTGATTTCTATACCTTTTTCTCTAGCTATAGCTAAGGCCTCTTCATCAGTGTTGATTTCAGAGAAGTCTACACCCGCATATTCCTTTACACATTCTTCCATAGTCATTCTCTTCCATGGTGGTGTAAAGTCTATTTCAGTACCCTGGTAGTTTATCTTCATGCTACCTGTAGCAACCTCAGCCATATGTGATATTACATTTTCAGTGATATCCATCATATCCTTATAGTCTGCATAGGCCTGGTATAGCTCTATAGCAGTATACTCTGGGTTGTGCTTCATGTCCATACCTTCGTTTCTGAACATCCTACCCATTTCGTATACCTTGTCAAATCCACCAACAATTAGTCTCTTTAGGTACAATTCATTGGCAATTCTTAGGTACATAGGTATATCAAGTGTATTGTGGTGGGTAATAAAAGGTCTGGCATTTGCACCACCTGCAATTGTATTTAGAATTGGAGTTTCTACTTCTAGGAAGCCTCTTTCATCAAGGTAGCTTCTTAGGGCCTTTAGGGCCTTTGTTCTAGTAAGGAATGCATCCTTAACCTCTGGGTTAACTATAAGGTCTACATATCTCTGTCTGTATCTTAGGTCAACATCCTTTAGACCATGGTACTTTTCAGGTAGTACCTGTAGTGACTTAGATAGTAGGACTAACTTTTCTACATGTACAGATACTTCTTCTGTCTTAGTCTTGAATACGAAACCTTCTATACCAACTATATCACCTATGTCATATGTCTTGAATAGCTTATACTCATCAAGACCTATATCATCCCTCTTTACATAGGCCTGGATCCTACCATTCTGGTCCTGTAGGTGCATAAATGAAGCCTTACCCATAATTCTCTTTGACATGATACGACCTGCTAGGCTCACCCTCTGCCCTTCTAGGCTATCATACTGGTCAATTACTTCATTTGAATGATGTGTTACATCGTACTTACTGATCTTGAATGGGTCTCTTCCCATCTTCTGAAGCTCACTTAGCTTGTCTCTCCTAACCTGTAGAACCTCACTTAAATTTTCTACCTGACTTTCTGGCTTATTATTTTCCATAACGTCCTCCTACTGACTTGTATCTCTATTATATCTTATCTTTAATCCTATATACCTGTATTTGACCTAACTTGACCAGGTCTTCTAGGCCCTTATCCCTATTATCTCTTTATATCTACAACCTTAAGCTTGGCTATTCCGTCCGGCACTGTTACTTCAACTACATCGCCCTTAGCCCTGCCTAGTAGAGCCTTTCCAACTGGGGATTCATTAGAAATCTTTCCATCATATGGGTCCGCCTCTGCGCTACCTACTATAGTATATTCTAGTTCTTCATCAAAGTCTTCATCGTATATCTTAACTATAGAACCAATAGTTATAATATCTAGGTTTACGTTGCTTTCATCTATTATCACAGCTACCCTAGTCATGTTTTCTAACTTTAGGATTCTTTCTTCAAGAGCTGCCTGTTCTTTCTTAGCTTCATCATACTCAGCATTTTCTGAAAGGTCACCAAATGATATAGCTACCTTTTAGTCTTTCCGCTACTTCTTTTCTTCTTGTCGTTTTTAATAGCTCTAATTCGCTTTCAAGTTTATCGTAACCCTCCTGCGTAAGTATAATCTCTTTACTGTTATTTTTCTTCCATTTTAACCTCCAAATTGATATTTATATTATTTTTATATATCATTTACTAATTTAACTTAATATAGTAAATTGTGTTAAAATTAGACACAATTTACTATATGTCCGATATATTATATTCTAAAACCGTCAAAAAGTCAAGGTTTTCTAATACTTTCAATATAATATCTTTCTGTGAGACCAAGCTTGTTTGTCCAATAATATTGGATAAGATCACTTGATCTCAAGACTATCTTCCACTAATTTTTCTTCACGCTTTACGAAATTAAGAAAAGAGTAACCAAACTGTGATACTTCCTAGGAAGATATCCTCACTTGGTTACTCTTAACTTTATTTTTATTTATCGATTATATTTATTCTTTATATTAACCTATCTTAAATGAAATCACACAAAACTAGTGGTATTAGGTTATTAAAACAAAAAAATCATGCTGTCTATTTTTTTGTGTCCATATAAAGTGGATCAAAAAGCGTTAGTATCAGAGTCCATATAACTAGACTTATTATGAATAGTAATACTTTTTAAGCCGTTCTTTGAAAGACCTTCTAACTGGCTTATAGTCTTGAATTGACACCATTAGTATATATATGGCAATATAAATGGCTAACATTAGACCATTATTTACATTAGTAAAAAAATGTAATTAGGGATACTCCATATAAAATTATCACCAGTGGTATTATCATATATTTTGGTATATTATTTTTCAATGATATCATCTTTTCATACCTGCCTTTTCAGTCATCACAGGGCCCTTACCTTTGTTATTATGATTTTATCATTGCAGTAAATTAAAATCAATAATTTATACAAACTTGTTTATGATATTAAGAATAGTAGACCAAGGTAATAATTATTTTTTTATTTTTTTAAATATATATACTTAACCAGAATTACAGCTATATTTACTATTATTAGAAAATTACTTATTAGATTTATGCCCCATAGTATATCTTCTTCTATCTTGCTGGCAATTGCAAGGTCTTTTACAAAAATATATGGATAGGATAAGCATAATATACTTGGGTATTTTATGCCTAGCCTTTTTATCCATAAAGACGTATATCATCATAGCTTCTATTGAAAAGATTATAAATAGTACTTTCGTTTCCATATCGCTTTCTTCCTTCCACAATCAGTTTTACGCTTAACTATAACTCTTTACATTATTTAATTATAACATGAAATTTGATGTGTATTCCTATTTTTTTCAGTATTTCAGCTCCGATAAAGTCTTTTTCTCTCACCAACGCTAAATATTATACAACCTAATTAACCCCATTATTTTTATTAATAGTTTCAAAAAAACTTATTTTTCATATTTTGCTTCTTTAAAATGTTTTTGCTTCTATTTTATATTTATTAAATTCATTAATAGGATTAGGACAGATATGTATAGCGCGAATATTTTTATCCCAGTCATAAAAACAAAAAAATATTTATCTTGCCCTAAAAACGACCAGATATTCATCTTTTTATAATATAATCAACTTCTCTTATCAAAAATTTTATATAATTCTTCGAAAAATTATAAAATGATTTATATATTTCACTTATATCCTTGTTATATGAAATTAAAGTTCCTACTATGGATATTTTTTTGAGATTTTTATTATATTTTTCATAAATTTCATCTCTTATCTTAATTAATTCATCGCCTATTTTTTTTACTTATATTAAAGTGCCTTGTATATAAAATCCTTTCTATATTAAAAACAAAATTTATTCCTGTATCATAACTTACGGTTAGATGTCCATGTTGAGAAAAAAATTTCTAAGAAAAATAACAGAATCTATAAGAGAAACTCTTATCATATACTCTAGATATATAATCTTCTTTAAACTTCGTTTCCTTATCTACAAAAACTCTGAGAAAAATTTTTCGGTTAATTCTAGTGATGATATTAAATTATTTGCAGATGATAGTACCCCCGAAACTAAAAGTATTAATACAAATAAAATCATCATAATTTATTTCTGTAGTTGATTTAAAACTGCCATCATAATAAATATGATAGGAAGAAGTAAGTTTCTCTAAACTATATGTATATACATGAAATAAGTCATTACATTCTATTAGTTGTCTACATAACTCTATATACCAAAATAATATATTTATTTTTATCATCTTCTAAACTTATAACATTTTTCTTCTGTAAATTTAGTGTCTTCTAATAGTACAAAGTCTTCTGTATTCATTCTTTTACCTCCTCCAAGTAGTAATCTTCGTATAAATTATGATGTATCACAAAAACCATTATACTTCAAACTCTTCAATAATAAATACTACCATATCAATCCTTAGCTTATTCCCTAAGTTACCCTCTGCTCTCTAATATTCAATACCTAAATAAACTGGATAACTGGGTTACGTTGAATTGCTTCGAATTATCTACAATATTATTTAATATAAAGTCTTCTATACATCCAATTAAAAATCTTTAAAAAAATCGAGTAGGGAGGACTTTCTCCTCCTCTCACACCACGGAGCGTGCCGTTCGGCACTCCGCGGTTCAATTCAAATAATAATCTAAACAACTAATGAGTCCTCGCTTTGCGAGGATTTCTTTTGTTATCTTGCGAAGTCCCGCTGTTTTGGCTACCGCCTGATAATGGTCTGTAAATCCTACGGATTGTCTCGCCATCCATTCTGGTACACCAAGCTTCCTTAGTCCCCACATCCTTTTCTTGCTAGTTTTCCATTGTTTCCATATAACTATTCTCATACGATTACGAAGATGTTCATCTATTTTTAGTCATATTTTGTTTCATCTTACCTATTCTAAAAATAGTTTATCCATCCTCTTATCACCTGATTTAGTTTCAGTATCCTGTAGTCCATAGACACTGACCACGAACGATATGTTGGTTTCTTGAGCTTTCTCTTAAAACTGTTTATTGAGTCTTTGTGTGGTCTGGCTTCCCATTTTCCATTCATTTTCACAAAGCCAAATCCTAGGTACTTGAGCCTTGTTGGTTTTGTGACTTTGGATTTAGTAGCATTTACCTTAAGGCTTAGCTTCTCTCTATCCACGATGTGACCGTATGCATCACTCTATTTGCAGCTGCACTGCTTGCAACGGTTATTATACAGTCATCTGCATATCTAACGAAGTGTAGGCCTCGTGCTTCTAACTCTTTGTCTAGTTCATTGAGCATTATGTTACTAAGCAAAGGGGATAAGTTACCTCCTTGCGGAGTTCCTATATTGGTTTCTTCGTATTTCCCTTTTACCATAACTCCTGCTCTTAGATACTTAGTTACAAGAGATATTACATCTGGGTCTTTCACCGTTTTACCTACCAGATACATTAGCTTGTCCTGTGGTACGTTATCAAAGAACTTTTCTAGGTCAATATCCACTATGTATGTGTATCCATCATTTAGATATTCTAGTAGCTTTACTATTGCTTGTTGTGCCCTTCTACCTGGTCTAAATCCATAGCTATGTTCACTAAACTGTGGCTCAAACATTGGTGTTAGAACTTGGGCAATTGCTTGTTCTATGATTCTGTCTACTACTGTTGGAATTCCAAGATTTCGTACTCCACCGTTTGGTTTTGGTATTTCTACTCTGAGTACTGGTTGTGGTTTATATTTCCTTTTGAGGATTTTAGTTTTGATATCTATCCAGTTTTCTTTGAGGTATTTGTTAACATCTTCGATGCTTATACCATCTATGCCTCCGGCACCCTTATTGGCTTTTACCTTTTTGTATGCCATTTTCATATTTTCTCTGGATAATATCTGATTCATTAGTTGTCCCATAGATTGTCTCACTTTCCTAATTTTCTTTTGTACATACTAGCCCTAACTCCTGTGAAATGTTCACTCCGTTACGTCTTTGCTACTATATTTCTCGTCGGGCTTATATACTTAGTTTGATTAAGTCACTTTGACTTTTAGAATTGTTCAGCCCTTCGCTCCATTTCCATTACAGAAACTTCTCCACTACTATGGCTTCTGCTGACTTCTCACAGTTCGTTGTTACTAGGTTTTCCCTCTGTGAGACCTCACGGGATAAGTCGTCAGTCTTTCCTCGTCTACCTGCCTAATCTACTTACATAAGTTACGTTTGCCTTTTGGACTTTGTGACTAATGGCCCACTCATCCGTTATGTAAGCCTTGATATTAGGTTTCTGTACGTCAGGCTACGATTTCGCTATTGCTTCTTCTCGCCATCACCTCACGGTGATAACCTTGCAAGTTGCTATGAGGTTCGTCGGCAACTACGCCCTACGTGGACTTTCACCACAGACTGACGGCATGCCCGTCATACCACTAAGAAACCTCGGCATACATTGTATACCGAGGTTTGAAATATCTGTAAAATTGTACGGTTCCTATCTCTTTGAGAACTGAGGTGCTCTTCTGGCAGCCTTAAGACCGTATTTCTTTCTTTCCTTCATTCTTGGGTCTCTTGTTAAGAAACCTTCAGCCTTTAGTGTTCCTCTAACTTCGTCTTCTGTCTTTAACAAAGCTCTAGAGATACCGTGTCTGATAGCACCAGCCTGTCCAGTGTATCCGCCACCTTCAACTGTTACGATTACATCGTACTTGTTTTCGTTTCCAGTTATAACAAGAGGCTGCTTTACGTCTCTTATTAGAGTTTCGTAATTGAAGTATTCTTCTAAGTCTCTTCCGTTTACTTTTATGTTACCTTCTCCAGCTACTAATCTAACTCTAGCTACAGAATGTTTTCTTCTTCCTGTTCCGTAATATTGTACATTAGCCATTAATCAAATCCTCCTCTCGATATCCTACTTATACGTTTAAAACCTGTGGGTTCTGTGCTGCATGTGGATGTTCAGCACCTCTGTAAACTCTTAGTCTAGTCATCATTCTATCTCTAAGCTTGTTCTTTGGAAGCATACCGCTAACTGCGTGAGCCACAACTTCTTCTGGCTTCTTTCCATCATTTCCTTATAAGATATTTCCTTTAACCCACCTACATAACCTGTATGATATCTGTAGTATTTCTGAGTAAGCTTCTTTCCAGTAAGTACTACCTTCTCAGCATTTACTACTATAACAAAGTCTCCACCATCAACATGTGGTGTAAATGTTGGCTTGTTCTTTCCTCTTAATATTGTTGCGATTTCAGCTGCTAAACGACCTAATGTCTTGCCTTCAGCATCAACTATATACCAGTCTCTCTTAACGTCTGCTGGCTTAGCTATATAACTCTTCATAAAGACCCTCCTTAACTTTTCATTCGTATTTTCAATTGCATATATGTAAAGTCCGGGGCATCGTGGACTTATTAACGCATTCTCATATATTTTACTCCCATATAAGTAAAAAGTCAATGTTTTTTTCGTCCAATATTCAAGCTTTTTTTCATGATTTTTTTCTTGACCTTCTCACTTGTAGTCGATTTTTACCAATAATATTATTTATCTCACCTGATAATAGGGGATAAATTTTTACCAATTATCCCCTATTTACAAAGCCTAGAGGCCCTTTTTCACAAAAAGAGAACTCCTTTTCTCTACTATATATGTAATATGTAATATCCCTATGAGGAGTTCCCTTTTATTTAATATATCAGTCCATCATATGGAGAAAGAGTCCGCACCTGACCTTTGGCTCAAACCATGTTGACTTGGCCGGCATTACCCCATCCATATCCGCTACTGCCATTAGCTCTTCGATACCTGTTGGATATAGGGCAAATCCTAGTCTCATGCCTTCTTCAACCCTCTTTTCTATTTCTCCTAGACCCCTTATACCACCTATAAAGTCTATCCTCTTGTCCCTTTGTGGCACATCTATACCCAGGATTGGCTCTATTAATAGGTCGTGTAGTAGGCTGACATCTAGGAGGTCGATGGCCAGATTTTTACTTGTTTTATTTATTGTATCTATGACTTCATCCTTGACCTTAAGTCTGTACCAGACTCCATCTATATACATGCCATATTCATACTTTTCCCTTGGCTTATAGGCCTTATCTACCTGGTCTATGAGGAAGTTCTTTGTAAGCAGGTTTCTAAATGTATCAAAATAATATCCATTTAGGTCTTCTACCACCCTATTGTAGTCCATTACATACAGGCTATTTTTAGGGGCTATCATGGCAAGATAATAATTAAATTCTTCCTGACCAGTGTAGTCTCCTACTTCCTTCCTCATTTTTACAGCATAATTCTCAGCAGCTGCAGTCCTATGATGACCATCTGCCACATATAGGTTGTCTATATCCTTGAAGGCCTCAACCATGGCTTCCATTTCCTCACCAGCCAGCTTCCATACTGTATGGCCTACCTCATCATCTGAGGTGAAGTCATAGATAGGCTTTTCTAACATCTTATTGGCCATTATGGCCTCTACCCTAGCATCATCCCTATAGGTAAGGAGTATTGTGCCCGTATTTGCCTGACAGGCCTCTATGTGCCTAGTCCTGTCCTCAACCTTGTCTGGTTTAGTATGCTCGTGCTTTTTGATAGTTCCATCTAGGCTTTCATCAACAGCTACACATCCCACTATACCTACCTGGGCCCTTCCATCCATGACCTCCCTGTATATATATAAGGCTGGTTCAGCTTCTTTTACAAAGACTCCATCATCTATAAAGGCCCTTAGATTCTGGCCTGCCTTGGCATAGACCTGGTCAGAATGTATATCTGTCCCCTCTGGAAGGTCTATCTCTGCCCTGTCAATCCTCAGGTAGTTATATGGGTTGCCTTGGGCCATCATTCTGGCCTCTTGGGTATTCATTGTGTCATAGGGTAGGGCTGCAACCCTGTCTACATATTTTTCATCTGGCCTTAGTGCCTTAAAGGGTCTCAATGTAACCATATTATGCCTCCTTGCGGTAATTTACTATAATGTCAGCTATTTCATAGCCAATTCTTTCCTGGGCTTCCTTAGTAGCAGCCCCAATATGAGGTGTAACTGTTACCCTCGGATGGGTAACCAATTCTGTCATCGGCATAGGCTCATTTTCAAAGCAGTCTAGGGCTGCCCCTGCTATCTGACCCTCGTTTATGGCCCTTAGGAGGTCATTTTCATTTACTATACCGCCCCTGGCACAGTTTAGGAAAAACGCTGTATCCTTCATTTTTTCAAATTCTTGCCATCCAAATAGGTTCTTTGTCTGGTCAGTAAGTGGTGTATGAACTGTTATATAGTCTGCCCTCTCAATTATATTCTTTAGGTCAGTGTAGCAAAAGTCCTCTCTAGCATCCTGGTACTCCATAATGTCTGTGTATAGAATCTTCATACCTAGCATATGGGCCTTTTCTGCTATATTTCTGGCTATCCTACCATATCCTACCAGGCCAAGAGTCTTGCCGTGTATTTCGCTGCCCTTTAGGTTTTTCTTGTCCCACTTACCATCGTTTAGCTTTATATTAGCTATCTTTACATTTCTTGCAAGTACTAGCATTTCACACAATACTAGCTCTGCAACTGCATTTGTACTTGCTCCTGGTGTATTTCTTACCATGATGCCCTTAGCCTCTGCATAGGCAACATCTATATTATCTAGTCCTACACCACCCCTGATGATCAACTTCAAACGTCCTGTTTTTTTAGTGCCTCATCAATTATATTCTTTCTTATCTTAGTTGCTGACCTGACAACTATCACGTCAACATCCTTTATCTTTTCCTTTAGTACTTCTTCTTCGTAAAACTTTTCTTCAACTTCAAAACCTTCATTTACTAAATTATTTATTGCATTTCTTTCCATACCATCTGTAACTAATATCTTCATCATCTTATTATCCCCTGAACTAAATCATATCTATTACTACTTACTTAAATTTCTTGTTTTTACTCTAGCTTTTTTTGAAAGTCCAATCAAATTTTCATCAAAAAAATTCCATAATTATTATTAAATTTAGGACTCCAAATATGCTTTTTTTAATTAAAAAGCCTAAAATTTCGTCTATTGTATCCAAAAGATACTGAATATCTTCTAACTGGTAGTCACCCATATGAGATATTCTAAATGTTTTTTTCTTTTAAATCGCCATAGCCATTTTGCTATCTGCATTCCTTTTTCCATTAATTTTGAATTTAACTGTGATATATTTATATTTTTGAGTGTTCTTTATGACTGTTAGTGTATTTGATAAATGATTTTTGTCAGTGAATAATTCGAAGTGTTTTTGAGCCCAGGCCCTAACTAAGTTGGCCATTTCCTCATGTCTCTTGAACCTTTTGTCCAAGCCCTCTTTTAAGATATTGTCAAGTTGATAGTCCATCGCAAACATATGTGATAATGAAGGTGTTGAAGGGTATTGATAATTCTTTTTCTTAAGATACTTATACATTGCTAGTAAATCGAAGTATGTTCCTCTGAATTCTACTGTTTCAGCCCTCTTGATTGCCCTTTCAGAGAATGTACATATTGCCATTCCTGGAGGAAGTCCCAAGGCTTTTTGAGTTGATGTTATCAGGATGTCTATCCCTAGTTTATCGACCTCAATCTTTGCCCCGCCTGCTGAGCTTACAGCATCTACACAAAAGATTACATCTTTATACTTGTTTACTACTTCAGCTATTTCTTCAATCGGATTTGTAATTCCAGTAGAAGTTTCGTTGTGCTGAACTGCAATTAAATCATACTGACCGGTTGCTAGAGCTGTCTCTACCATTTCCGGCGTGATTGCCTTACCCATATCCACATTATACAAGTCTGCCTTGACATTGTTTGTCACTGCCATCTTATACCATCTATCTCCAAATGCACCACAGGAGAACACAGCTGCCTTTCTGGATGTGCAGGATCTGATAGCACCTTCCATTAGGCCCGAACCGGACGATGTGGATAATAGTATCTCACTTTCTGTATAGAATAGTTTTTGTAGCTTCTTGCTAACGCTTTCTTGTAAAGCACTCGCATCCTTTCCTCGGTGACCAATCATTGGCGTCGCCATTTTTTCTAATACATCAGGCATGACGTCTATTGGACCGGGAATAAATAGTTTCCTAGCCATTACTCTAACCTCCTTTGCTAGATTTAAATTATCTATATTCTAAACCCATCAAGCCTATCTGTCAATACAAAAAATGAATTTTTTTGTATTTTTTTATTTCAAAAAAATCTCATTTTTATAACATTTTTCTAGTTATCTTTATTATTTTTATCGCATAAAAAAATATGGACCTTTAAACCTTTTTAAAATTAGGCTTTTTTTGGTCCATATATCATTTTTAGCTTGGGTTTTATTCCTTATTTTTTTACTCTTATACTTAAAAAACTCAAACGGCTCTAATCTTGCATTTTTTTGATATACAAGCCTTAGGATAAAATTATATATTTTTCAGGTCCTCGGGATAGTCTACCCCTAGGAGGAATAGACCCTGTGGTGGAGCTGTATGTCCTGCCCTTTCCCTTATTCCAGACCCTATAATATCTTTCAGGCTTTCTATTATCTTCCCCCTGCCAATGTCCACCATAGTTCCTGCTATTATCCTTACCATATTGTAAAGGAAGCCATTACCCTCAACCTCTATAATTATAAGGTCTCCATCCTTATACACGTCTGCCCTATATATGGTCCTAACTGTCGACTTGATATCTGACCCACTACTCATAAAGCCCTTGAAATCATGTTGGCCTACTAGGTGGCCTATCTCTCTCTTCATCCTATCGAAGTCCAAATCATACTTGACCTGGTAGGCAAAGTCTTTCAGAAAGGGACTCCTAAGCCTAGACGGGTAGATCTGGTACCTATAGGTCTTTTTGTGGGCTGAGTGTCTAGCGTGAAATCCAGGCTTGACCTCTTGAGCCCTTAAGACTGCTATATCCTTGGGTAGTCTGTTGTTTAAAACCTCTGGTATCTTATCTATTGGTATAGTGGTATCCACTGTGAAGTTTACCACCTGGCCTAGGGCATGGACACCTGCGTCTGTCCTACCTGACCCTATTATACTTATATTCTTTTTATTAAAGGCCTGCATACAGGCATATTCCAACTCTCCCTGTATACCCAGTGAGTCTGGTTGCCTTTGCCAACCACAATACCTAGTACCCTCATAGGCCACTACAAGCATTATATTTTTATCTGCCATATTTTTCTTTCCTCTTGCACCTATACTCGTCTAGCTTATCCAAATATTTTCTTTATCTTCCTATTTGTACTGATATATGTCACTTTACACTTATTTATGCTCGGTTACACTGCTTTATACTGCATATATTATACCACACTTATGACCCATATAGTAGTTGTTTCAAAGATCCTCCTGGTCCTCCTCCTTTTCTTAGCCCCCTTATATAAAAATAAGTCAGTTTAAATTAAGTTTTTATGGTAAAATAGTAGTATGGCATAGGATAGCATGCATGAAACTTCACCTTTTTTCTGGAGTATCATGTAAAAATACACCTGTAAAAAGGTTGAGATATAAAGTCTTGTAGGCTAACTGTTGCCCAAAGAGGAGTCTTTAATAAAAAGTGAAATTGGCATTTATGGTAAGTAGTAATATTTCCACCCAGGTATAGAAACTTGGCATAATGCTATTCACCCTTTCACTTAGCGCCAGACTGTAGAAATACAGTTAACGAGGACAGGGTTATCGAAAATTCGGCGGATGCCCTGCGGTGAACTAGCATCGATAGAAAACTTATAAAAAACAGGAGTGATTCTGTAACAAAGTATTTTTTCATCTAGTGCTCTTCTTTATAAGTAAAATTAAGGAGGAAGTAATAGAATGTGTGGAATAGTAGGTTATTTTGGAAAGAAGAATGCAGCAGACGTCATTGTGGATGGTCTAGCTAAGCTGGAATATAGGGGCTATGATTCTGCCGGTGTTGCTGTAAACACTGGAGATGGCCTTGAAATAAGGAAATTCCAAGGAAGGCTAGCTGTACTTTCAGATAGCTTAAAAGAAAAAAATATAGAGGGACATGTTGGTATAGGGTCATACTAGGTGGGCCACTCATGGTGAGCCATCAGACGCCAATGCCCATCCCCACTTTAACGAAGCTGGTACTTTGGCAGTAGTTCACAATGGTATCATTGAAAACTACCTTGACCTAAGGGCTGAACTTGAAGCTGAAGGGGTAAAGTTTAGATCAAAAACTGATACAGAGGTAGTTGCCCACCTATTGGACAAGTACTATGAAGGAAATCTACTAGATGCAGTATATGCAACTATAGCTAGGTTAAAGGGTGCCTATGCTCTTGGTGTCATATCTGCAAATGACAAGGACGAATTGGTAGCAGTTAGGAAGGACAGTCCACTAATTGCTGGTGTAGGCGATGGTGAAGTTCTTATAGCTTCTGACATCCCTGCCATACTTAAATATACAAGAGATATATACTATCTTGATAACGGAGAAGTAGTTCATGTTAAGGGTGGAGATATTAAGATTTACAACTCTGACAGACAACTAGTAGATAAGAAGCTTCACCATGTTGACTGGGATATAGAGGCTGCTGAAAAGGGTGGCTACTCTTGTTTCATGGAAAAGGAAATATTCGAACAGCCAAGAGGTATCAAGGAAACACTTGAAAGAAGACTAGACAAGGACGGAAAGATAGTCCTTGATAGTATAAAGATGACTAAGGAAGACCTAGAAAATATTAACAGAATCTATATAGTTGCCTGTGGTACTGCCTACCATGCAGGTGTCCTAGGTAAGACAGCTATGCAGAAGTTAATGGGTCTCCCAGTAATTACTGACATAGCATCAGAATTTAGGTACAATGAGAACTTTGTGGATGAACATTCCCTAGTAATCCTAGTTAGCCAGTCTGGAGAAACTGCAGATACTTTGGCTGTACTTAGGGACTCAAAGTCTAAGGGGGCAAGGATCCTAGCTGTAACAAATGTGGTTGGTTCATCAATAGCCAGAGAGGCTGATGATGTATTCTATACTTGGGCAGGTCCAGAGATAGCTGTAGCCTCAACTAAGGCCTACACTACTCAGATCATTTCCCTATACATGATAGCCCTTAATTTCGCCCTAGAAATGGGCAAGATTAGCCAGGACTACTATATGGATATGATTAAGAAGATGTCTGGTCTACCAGAAAAGATTGAGGCAGTCCTTGAAAATATGTCTGATGTAGAAGTAATTGCCGATGATATAGTAAACAAGCACAATGCCTTCTTCCTAGGTAGGGGTATAGACTATGCCCTAGCAATGGAGGGTTCTCTAAAACTTAAGGAAGTATCATATATTCATGCTGAGGCCTTTGCTGCTGGCGAGTTGAAGCACGGTACTATAGCCCTAATTGAAGATGGAACTCCTGTAATATCCCTAGCTAGTCAGCACGACCTATATGAAAAAATGGTCTCAAATATGGAAGAAGTAAGGGCCAGGGGTGCCTATGTAGTGGCGATTACCCAGGAAGGTAACACAGGTGTAGAAAAGGTTGCTGAAAGAGTTATCTACATACCTAAGACAGATGACCTCCTATCACCTATAGTGGCTGTTATACCAATGCAGATACTTGCCTTAATGGTATCTAGCAAGAAGGATTAGATGTTGACAAGCCAAGAAACCTTGCCAAGTCAGTAACAGTTGAATAATTTTGGCTCTATGTCAAAATAACATTGGTGATAATTTAAATCAACAAAAATCTATTAAATTATGCGGCAACATCCATAGCAAATTGATAGCTATGGATGTTGCCCTTTTGTATCTTTTCTTCTCCTATCTTCAGTTAAACGGGGTATTCTGGCAACACTAGTAGGAGATACACAGTATTCTCTTACAATCAGGTCCATTGACTTAGTCTCACATAGGTTTAAAAACGATTGACCTTTTAACATCATTCGATATGAAGTACTCCTTAGGACTGTATATTCTATCCCCTTGATATTTTCTTTTTCATTCCTAAAATTACTAAATTCTTATCGTTAATTCCCAAGATTTCTGTTATACTAGCATTAGAACACATATCATTTCTCCTTGTTTTTTTATTTTTGTGGTGATTTAAATTATACATGAGATTTGATGTGTGTTCCTATTTTTGCGTTTAGTTGTGGTAGAATATACATAATCTATAGTTATGACTCTTTTGGTTGATTGTTGATTTGATACATACATTCTACCACAAAAAGTATAGCTATGGATTTTTATTTAATTGTTCAACTTGACTATACAATCAGCCGTTGTATAATAAAATTAAAATTTAGCTAGTTTTTGAATTTTCTTCATACATTTTCTTGTACAATCCATTTATATTGATCAACTCGTCATGACTACCATATTCAACTATCTTACCTTCATTCATAACGTATATTTCATCTGCATCTTTAATTGTAGATAATCTATGAGCTATCATGATGACGATCTTATTATCTAAATATTTACTAAGACGACTAAATATATTATTTTGTGTAATATTATCAAGAGCAGATGTAGCTTCATCAAATATTATAACATCACTATCATTCAAAATTGCTCTCGCTATAGATATTCTCTGTTTCTGACCACCAGATATCTTAATACCTCTTTCTCCAAGTTGTGTGTAATTCCATTTTCTAGATAATTAATCAATTCACCCAACCCTATATCCTCACATAAATTTATTAACTCACTTTCATTAATAAATCTGGAAATTGCTATATTATCTTTTATTGTACCATCAAAAAAATAACTATATCTTGAGTAATAATTGAAATATTTTTCCTTAACGACATTAAATTTATTTTTATCTATAACATACTCATTTACAGAAATGGTTCCACTATTTACATCCCAGAATCTATATATTAAATTTATCAATGTAGATTTTCCACATCCACTACCACCTACTAATGCATATTTTTCCTTTTTCTAGTACAATACTTATATTATTCAGCACATAGTTTAATTCTGTATTGCTATTATTTTTTTAAAGTATGAGAAAAAAATACATTTTTAAACTCAACTCTTCTTATCTCATTTTTAAACTTCTTTTGCACTATTATCTACGACTATTTCAGGCTTCTCATCCAATACAGAATATATTCTATCGATTGAAACTTTTGCTTTTTGTATATAATTATTAGCATTTATTATACTCATGCACGGACCAGTTAACATGCCACAATATGTTTGAAATGCAATTAGAGAACCTAATGTGAATGTATTATTTATTATTTTATATCCTCCATACCCATATATAATAGCTGTTACTATTAAATTAACTATCATTGCTATGGATATATTAGAACTTATTAGTAAATCTGTTTTAATACTTTTTATCTATAATATTTCTATAAGTCTTTATATATTTAGATATAAATTTTTCTTTTTATACTTTGATATAATTATATTCATAATATTTAATACATATTCTTGTGCAATATTCATTGATTCTCCATAGTGTTTTTCTTATTGAATCCATAATATCATATATTTTAGATGAGAAATATTTTTTTGAACTAGTATTATAATGATTTGAAAAAAATTAATACCATCATGAATAATTCCTTATCCATTCTAATCATGAATATTATAGCCATAAATGCTATCATGGTATTTTTCACTATTGAAAAATATCAATTCGGCATCCAAATTTTCAACAACATCAACATCTGATTGAATAATTGATAGCAAATCACCAGTCTTTTTATCTGTATAATATGAACCCGACAAAAAGCTTATATGATTCAAAAATTCGTAATCTGAGTTTTATACCTACATTGTTTCTCATAAAAAGAATACAAATATCTCAAGCATATATCCACAAGTATAGATACGGTTGAAAATATTATAAACATAGATAAAAAAATAAAAACAAACCTTCAATATTTTTTTCCTATTATTCCATTATCTATTATATTCTTAGTGAACAATGGCAAAAACCAAATCTGTTATGGTAACTATAAAAAAACAAGTAAAAATAGATAAAAGAAATTTTTCTATTATTTCTATATACAAAAACTTATAAATCTATTTAAATTATTTTTCGACATCATCTACTACCTTACCATCACAAATAGTAATTACTCGATCAGCTTCATTGGCTATATCATTGTTATGCGTAATCATAACAAGTGTCTTATTAAATTCTCTTACGGTAGATTTCAATAAGTCCATAACCTCAAGCGTAGTCTTACTATCCAAATTTCCAGTAGGCTCATCTGCAAATATCACAGATGGCTTGTTCGATAATGCACGTGCTATTGCAACTCTCTGTTGCTGTCCACCGGATAATTCATTAGGAAACTTCTTTAATTGACTTTCTAAGCCAACCTTCTCTATAATCCTATTTATGTACTCTTCATCAGGCTTTTTCCCATCTAATGATACTGGTAGAATTATATTATCATATACATTTTAAAAACCGGTATCAAGTTAAAAACTCTGAAAAATAAATCCAAACTCTTGTCTTCTTATCCTAGATAGGTACACATCACTTAAAGTATAAATATCTACATCGTCTAAAAAAATACATTGCCACTGGTAGGCCTATCTAAACCTGCTATACAATGCAAAAAGTGTAGATTTGCCTGATCCACTAGTCCCTATAACTGCAGTAAACTTTGAACTTTCTATGTCTATTGATATACCATCTACAGCTTTTACAAGATTGTCATTTTTACCATAATACTTCTTTATATCCTTGATTTTTAGTGTCTTCATAAAAAATAACCTCCTAAATTATTCTCTATTACGTTTCAATATTACAATTTGAAAAAAACTAGAGATATTACAAATATAAATATTAAACAAGAAAAAAATACTCATGTAATCCATTAAAAAGTGAATATCTGTTTTATCACTTTTGCTCTCCTAAGTATCTAAGATAGTTTATATATCCCTTCTTGATACCAGTAACAAGAGAAACAGAACTGCATATAAAAGGCTATAAATAGGCCTTCATACAAAAATATCTTTAAAACTTGTTTCTTACTCCACCAATTGCTCTAATTGAATTTATCTCCTTTTCCCTAAATATTATGGTAAGTTTAACTGCAAAAAAACATGGAAATTGTCATCAGTAATAGTAGGACAGACATGTTGATATATTTGACATTCCTATATAAAAATTCTTGATGTAATAGCATTCTTATCTTTAAAAGTACTTAGCATTGAATATGGTAAAAATCTTCATTCCTTGCAAAACAAATTGTTTATATAGTTTTCTCCTTTAGTGTCTTTTGCATCAAAAATATATACTCAAAGCTTCTTTTTATACCAGTTATTTTCTTAAGAAATTCTTCACTGACAATCACCATTGGGTGATCAAACTCTGCACTTATACTCTTATACTTTTCATCATATTCATGAGTAATAACATTTTTTTGATTCTAACTTAGAATATCTTTCTCTATCCTTATCATAGGCCTTGTATTTTTAGTTTAAGACTTGTTGGCATACTAGAAAATATCTTCATATCAAGACCCATATCTCTGTTCCTAAATCCATTTATCAGTATAAAACCAGAGGTATTCAAAATCTTAATATCATCATCAGTTAAGACTGACTTTTTGAACAAGTCCTCTCTTTCGGCCTTGCTTATCCCCCTTAAAAGTATATTTAATTCATACATACTATCCCTTTTGACAGAATCTCCAAGCATTTCTAGATAGTACTTATCCAGATTTTTAGTATTTATATTTATAAAAAGCTTCTGTGCTATACTCATATTTGGTATTAGTGATCTTGTTTTTGAATTTTTGGTCATGAATTAAAGTATTCTTATTACCTAAATACGAATTGTTCTGAAGGCCATAGTTTCTATACATATTAATCTGATCGAACCTAGTTCTGTCAGAAAACTGTGCATCATTTTTCAATGTTAAAATATGAAATAAAAAAATATTCCCAAACATAATCATAATTATCATAGGTATAATATACCTCTTTAAAGATGATATATAGTAACTAAAGGACATTTTTACTAGGTTATCACACTTAGCACCTGCTTTTATCCTCTTTAGGAGCAGATTATTATAGCTACTACTAGTACCTCTTAGCATATCTCCCCTTATAATTGTAATTGTCTCATATATCGTTATTGATATTAAACTAATTGCAGATACAAGAGATGAATTTACAATATCCTTGAACGATATATACATTTTTTTGTCAATTATGTCAAATTCCGCTACGAAAGCCTGTAAGGTCTTCCCCTTGTATAAAGTATCTTTGACAATATACTACCCAGTAATATTCCTATAATCGTTGAAAAAAACTATTATAGAAAGGTTTTCTATAAACATACTCTTTATTATTCTTTTCTTTTCTCCACCAATTATCTGTATTGTAGAAATTATTTTTTTCCTATCTTCAAAGACTAGAAGGTAAATCAAAAAATTACTAGGCAAGATGATATTATTATTGGTTTAAATAGACGTATGGCATCATCAGTTGCATTAATAAAGGAATCACTTATCTTATCAGATAGTTGGTTTGACTCAACCTTACTATTACCGCCAAAAAAATATTTGTGTTCATTTCATATATTATTGAGGAAGCACCCCTACCCCTATTAAAATTTAAATATACATCATATCTGGTTTTTACCACTTGGCAGATAATTATCACTTGTGAAAATTTGGTTTTGTATCCGATACCTGTAGTTTTTCAAGAATCTCTTGGGTTCTTTTTATCCCTTTCATAAACACCCACAACTTTAAAATCACTGTCACTATTTATAAGTTCATGTTTTCCATTGTCGATATAGTCTTTTAGTGATTATGCCTGATATATTTTTTTCCATACTTATTTTTTTAACAGGGACTTATTACTTACAATTATTTCATTTTTATTATTAGGAGATCGACCTTCTACTATCTTTATCTTCTCCAAATCTAATATTTCAGAGTTATAGGTTCTTATATCGTATTTAGTAACTTTATTATTCTCCTAAATTTTCCTATATTTTTGAGTATATAAAGGCTTTTAACATCCTTGTTTTTTTAGATATACTATCCAACTCATTTTTGCTAATATCTTTTTGCAATCCCATCGTACTTACTTTTTATATTTATTTAAATAGGTGATAGTGTTTATGCATTGGCTCTTTACTACTATTATAGGAGTGAATACTAGTACAAAAGTTGCTATAATCGTAATTACCATCAGTACATATACTGATATTCTTTTTTTCATGTATTCTTTCATTATTTTTGTAGTATACGTTCATATTATCGTTCCTTTCCAAACGTCTGTGAATAACCTGAACAATTTGATCTGTCGCATAAAAATCTTCATAGTATAAGTCATATAGACTAACATTTAGTTCAATTGCTATTCTGTCCAGCAAGTTAATTATATTATGTTTTCCTATTCCTGTTATATTATTAAATACTCCTTCATTACCTCCTATAACTCGGCCCTTGTGATTTATACTTTACTAAAATTAACATACTATATAAAGTTATTTATTTACACTATCTTTTATATGTCTTACTAAATATATTTATATATTTATATTTTTTTATAATACTAGTTATTTTTCATTAATTGTCAATATTTTTATTTTTTTCAAATAGAAAAATATTGACAATTATATAGTAAAAAGTTACAGCATATTATCACAATTATAGAAATTATAAATCTTATGTTGATTGTATAATCAACGAAAAATGTAAAGGTTGACTTATTTTTTTAAAAAAATTCAGATTGATAGTTGACTGATAATATAGAGTAAGATAAAATTAATAATAGGAAGTGTTTCTATAAATATGAAAAAAAGAAAAAGTCTTAACAGTTTCATTGATTGTATTTGTCTTATCCTGTCTTCTACTACATATAAGTCCATCAATGGCAATAAGAACGCGTTTGGTTACACTAGGACAGATAAGATCCATCAGTTTACTATTTTCTGACATAGAAGAAGATGACTTTCATAATAAATTAGATGAAAAAGTTGCTAAAAAATAACGGAAAGTTTTTATGTAATCGTAAATGAAAAAAATCCGATTCAATCTTAAGAAAACCTTATTCGTGGTTAGTTACTAAAAAGTATTTTTTTATATTTTGCTCAACCATATGGAAAAATCATAAATTTTGAGTTTATTCATAAACGTTAGTTGGTAAAGAGACGAAATTTACAAACACATATTTAACACTGATAGAAAGGGGCTTTTATTAGTCCCTTTTTATTTTTGTTAAAATTATGCTATTATATAATTGGTTGTAAAAAAATAAATTAAAGAGAGTGCAAAAATGCAGGAAGAACAAAAGAATACCAACTTGCCAGCAGGAAAAAAAGTATACTCCTTCTGACATATTGAAATTCGTAATACCCTCGCTAATCGGTATTATACTTTTTATGCTGCCTATAAAGGAATATGATCCTGAGATAAACCAGGATAAGATAACTATACCTATTGCCTTTGTAGCATCATTTATACAAAATAACATTGGTAGCATACTACCTACACTTATATTGATAATCGTCTTGATATCAGCCTTGGGAAGTCTACTTACAAAGCTGAATATCTACAAGCCAAAGTCAGAATTTGCCAAGGGCTTATTCGTCCAGACAACTTTTTGGACTATAACTAGGGTTTTGGCAGGAATATTTATAACGATGAGTTACTTCAAGGTGGGACCTGAGTACATCATTTCATCAGATACAGGTAATTTTATACTGGGAGACCTTTTGACTACCCTAATCGTTATCTTCGTATTCGCAGGTCTGTTGCTGCCACTCCTACTTGACTTCGGTCTATTGGAATTTGTAGGAACCCTGCTAGCCAAGATAATGAGACCAGTCTTTACCCTACCAGGTAGGTCTGCAGTCGACTGTTTTACATCATGGTTGGGTGATGGTACCCTGGGTGTAATGTTGACAGCAAAACAGTATGAAGAGGGTTACTACTCAGCTAGAGAAGCTTCAATTATATCGACTACCTTCTCAGCAGTATCAATCACCTTCTGTCTAGTAGTTTTAAAGCAGGTAAATATGGCCCATATGTTCGTGCCTTACTACCTAACTATATGCTTTATAGGTGTGGTTTGTGCTATTATAGTTCCTAGAATACCACCCCTATCATTAAAGAAGGACGACTACTACAAGGGTGGAGAGGCTCTTGATGAGAGTATACCTGAAGGCGAAACCTACTTTAGTTGGGCCCTACACCAGGCTGTTATGACAGCTAGGCACAATGCTAGCCTTAAGAATTTCCTGAAGAATGGCCTTAAAAACGCCCTTGACATGTGGATAGGCGTAATGCCAGTCGTTATGGGCTTTGGTACAATAGCCCTAATACTTTCAAACTATACTCCAATATTTGAAATTTTAGGTAAGCCATTTATCCCCCTACTAAACCTAATCCAGTTGCCAGAAGCAGTATCTGCATCTAAGACTATGTTGGTAGGTTTCACTGATATGTTCGTTCCATCTATCATAGCTAGTAAGGAAATCTCTAGTGAATTGACTAGGTTCGTTGTAGCTACTGTATCAGTAACACAGTTGATCTACATGAGTGAGGTAGGAGCCCTAATAGTTGGTACTAGGATACCGGTTAGGGTATGGGAATTATTTGTAATATTCCTTGAGAGAACAATCATATCAATCATGTTGGCGACCCTAATAGCCAGGTTTGTTCTCCATCTAGTATAGAAAAAAATATGACTACTTTAAGACCAGTATCTATACTCAACTAGTAAAAGTGACTGTTTGTCAAGTAACATTGACGAATTAAATTTTTCAAATCAATTTTAATCGGTTGTATAATATTTAGCGTTGGTGAGAAAAATTCTCCCAACGCTAAATTTTACAAAAAATAGGAACACACATCAAATCTCGTGTATAATTTAAATCGCACAAAAATAAATAATAAGGAGAAATGATATGTGTTCTAATGCTAGTATAACAGAAATCTTAGGAATAACGATAATAATTTAGTAATTTTAGGGAACAAAAAAAGAAAAATATCAAGGGATAGAATATACAGTCCTAAAGGGGTGCTTCATATCGAATGATGTTAAAAGGTCAATCGTTTTAAACCTATGTGAGACTAAGTCAATGGACCTGATTGCAAGAGAACACTGTGTATCTCCTACTAGTGTTGCCAGAATACTCCGTTTAACTGAAGATAGGAGAAGAAAAAAATTATCTTCCTAGGATTCTATCAATAGACGAATTCAAGTCAGTAAACACAGTTGATGCATCCATGAGTGTAAATTTAACTGATTTAGAAGCTGGTCAAATTTTTTTGATGTCCTGGCAGACAGGAGACAAAGATACCTCTTTGAGTATTTTAATTCCTACCCCATCAAGGTAAGAAAAAAAGGTAGAATATAATGCTATGGTGGAGGATAAAAAAATAATAAGATAAAGGTAATTAAAAGAGTATTCTACGGATACAGGAGTTTTAGGAATTTTTAAAGGCAAGGATAATGCTAATGGAAAGGCATAAGATACAAAAGGGCAACATCCATAGCTATAGGTTTGCTATGGATGCTGTCGCTATAATCTAATAGATTTTATTGATTTAAATTATCACCAACGTTATTTGACATAGAGCCCTAATTTACTCATATTTTTCAGAATATTTTTGTGTTTCAGTAGGTAAATTATTAAATTCTTCTGCTGTATCTGTATATCCATTAGGGTAAAACAAGTTTCCTTGATAGACTCTTATATACATCTGCATACAGTTCTTTATCTTCTAAATTAACATTTGATGAATTTATATCTTCCATTGTCATATTATTTATAGTATCCTCATTTATTATACCGCTATCAACAGTGTCTTCAGCTTAAATAATATTAAAAATTAAAATAAACCGAAATAATAGATACCACTAAAAATAAGGATTGATAATTTACTTTTTTTCATAGTGCCCTCCTATTAATACATGTGAATTAAATCTTCTTTCATAATCTTCTTCTTTGATAATATTGATATTTTTTTACGCTTCATTAATTTAAAAATCCTTATCATATATTGAAATACTGTTTTTTTAGAAACAAATATTATATTATTTGCTTTATCCAATCCTATAGATTGAGGGTAAGAATCTAACAGAATATTTTTTTACATCTTTTTACTCATATCGACATATACAAAGCTCTTTTTATTTTTTTAAACGCAACGAGATTAACATCCTCTTGTAAAAATAATCTTATCATTCACTAATATTAAATCTGAAAAATACATATTTATAACCTTTATTAGGTATTACAATAGTTGATTTTTTTCTTTGTGTTAAGATCATATTTGGTTATAATATACTCACGGATTTGCCCTTTTTCATCATCTTCAATATATTTTTCCAAGTATATAAGCAGTATCATTACTTAAATAAGTATACAAAACCTCATTAATACCTTCTATTATAAGCTCAGGATTCTTTTTCATATGATTATATAAAATTACTTTATTTATATCATTTATATAATAATATAAATTAGATTTATATTCAAAAAAATTGAGGGTGACAATGTCTTATTTATTTTTTTCATTATTAGAAGATGTATTTTTTTCTTTATTGTAAACACCAATATTAGAAGTTCCTAAGAGTATTTCCACTGTGTAAATATTGTTTTTCCTACATAAAAGTAGCTAGGATAATTGTTAATTTTCAATCTAGTCTGTTTGAAATATCAACCTTTAATAAATCACTATTATCGGAAAATATACTAGAATCTTGTACAAAAATAGAATGATTTTTATCTTGTTCTACTTTATTATAATTAAAAACTCTCAAAAAAGTCTTTTTGCTTCTAAATATTTTTTTCCAATGTTAACTAGATTTTTTTATCATAAAAGTTAATCTCCGGTTTATTATCACCTTGAACAGTAACTACACCTATATAGTAATCTTTTTGTAAACAATTCTTTTTCATATTCCATGCTAATAAAGATACTGAAGCTATTATTAGAATTATCATTCCGAAAAATTCTGAATTTTATTTTTCATCTTATAAATTCTCCTTGATATCACATTTTTTTATACTTTCTGTTAAGGCACCAAATGGTATTTACAGCAACTCTGTCTCAGCCCAAAATGCCCAATACTCTCCTGATATTTTTAGCAGGTATCTGGCCTGGTGCAGATTCTTCAAGTACTGAGGCAAAGGTCATGTCCGAACCAAAGACACCACCAGCTAATCTGGATATGGTCCCCATCTGACCCATCGATACTGTAATAAGGGCCTGGTCTGGGTGCTTTGACTTTACCTGGCTAGTGGCTCCTAGTAGGTTCAAGACATCATCAGGACAGGTAGGCATCAGGGCTATCTTGGCAATATCTGCCCCCATTCCTATCATAGCCTCTAACCTGGTAACTATCTCTTCCCTGGCTGGTGTAGAGTTAAAGTCATGGTTTGACAGTATACTTGTAAGGCCATTGTCCTTGGCTAAGGCAACTAGCCTTACCACTCTTTCCTGCTTTCTCATATATTCAATATCTATGGCCTCTGCAAGCCTATCCTCTATTATTTTTTCTATAAGTCCAAAGTATGTCGCCTCACTAGGATCTACATTACCCCCTCATTTTTTTGTCCTAAGGGTAAGAATTAGGGGCTTATTCAACCTGTTTTTTATTAGACCTATCAGGTCCTTTAATCTTGTATAATCCTCAAGACCCTCAAAGTAGTCTATACGAAATTCAACTATGTCAAAATCTAGGCCTGCCATCAAGTCTAGTTCCCTATTTATTCCTTCTTCGTCCCTTGCAACCAGGGGTATGCATATCTTGGGCAAGCCCTGGCCAAGGACTATATCACCTATCTTTGCCATCTACATGTCCTCTCCTATCATTTCCAGTCTATTCAATAGACTTTCTATATTTTCCCTACTAGTGGCCAGGTTTATCCTGATAAAGCTGGCGTATTTTTAGCCACCAAACCAGGACCCAAAATCAACTGCTAGGCCACACCTGTTTTTTATTACCTTATTCTCTTATTCTCTCGATTGACCTTATAGCCTTAATGTCTTTATAGTCCTATTATAGCATATGACCCTAGCTTTATCTAAGCCCATAATAAAAGGACCCCTTATCGTATTTGAACAGGGATCCTACTAATCAAGCTTGCACTCAATTCACTATATGAATTTTATAAATCTTGAGCCTATCATCAGTAGTAAGAAGGCAACCATTACAAAGTCTGCCATATAGTCATTCTTACCCAAGATACTCTGCTTCATCTTGGTCCTATTATCTCCCCCACGGTAGCACCTCGCCTCCATGGCCCAGGCCAACTCGTCAGCCCTCCTAAAGGCAGATACAAACAAGGGTATCAGTAGGGGTACCATATTCTTGGCCCTTGAAACTATATTCTTACTCTCAAAATCGGCCCCTCTAGACATCTGGGCCTTCATTATCTTATCTGTTTCATCCAATAATGTAGGTATAAACCTCAAGGCTATAGTCATCATCATAGCCAGCTCATGGGCTGGAAAACCAAACCTCTTAAGTGGAGCACAGGCATTTTCTATACCATCTGTCAAGGATATAGGTGATGTAGTCAGGGTCAATATAGACGTACCTGCTACCAATAGCACTAGCCTAAATGCCATAAATATTGCTGTTCTAATACCGTTTGTATATATCTTCAGAAAGCCTAGGGCAAAGACTAGGTCCCCTCCCTTTATGAAGAAGATATTTATTACAAAGGTGAATAGGATAATCCACCTAAGTGGCTTTATACCCTTGGCTATATACTTGATAGGTATATTAGCCATCCTAGAAACCACATATATCAATAAAAACATAAAGGCATATGGATAGAACTGGTTGACCACAAATATCGCCACCATAAATAGGAGTGTGGCCAATAATTTGGTCCTAGCATCTAGTGAATGTATGGGAGATTTTACAGGGTAAAACTGCCCAAGTGTTATATCTTTAAGCATTTGTAGACCCTCCCTTTTCCAATAGACATCTCTCTATCTCTGCTTTTACTTCTTCTATGGTTATTACATCTGTCCTGACATCGTAGCCAGCCTTCTTAAGCTTGATGGCCAGCTCCAGAACCTGAGGTATATTTAGACCCATACCCCTTAGTCTATCTGCATTTTCCTTGAAGACCTCTCTAGGACTTCCCATGATTTCAAGCCTGCCCTTGTTCATTACCATTAGGGTGTTTACTAGCTTGGCCATATCATCCATACTGTGAGATGAAAGGATTACAGTCATATTATTGTTGGCATGTAGGCTCCTTATTAAGTCGAAAATTTCATCCCTACCACCTGGGTCTAGACCTGCTGTAGGCTCGTCCAGGATTAAAACTTCTGGTTCCATTGCTATAACCCCTGCTATAGCCACCCTACGCTTTTGTCCACCTGATAGCTCGAATGGTGACTTTTCTGAGAAATGGTCATAGTCTAGGCCTACATCTGCCATGGCCTTTCTGACCCTCCTGTCTACCTCTGCTTCATCTAGGCCTAGGTTTTGTGGACCAAAGGCTATATCCTTGGCTACAGTTTCTTCAAATAGCTGATATTCAGCATACTGAAAAACTATACCCACCCTCTTTCTTATATCTGTAAGGTTCTGGTCCTTCTGGGTTATGTCAAAATCGTTTATATATATTTTTCCACTACTTGGCTTCATCAAACCATTTAAATGTTGGATAAGGGTAGATTTTCCTGAACCTGTATGACCTATTAGGCCTACAAAGTCCCTGTCCTGGATTTCAAAGCTGACATCGTCCAGGGCCCTATGCTCAAATGGCATTCCCTCATCATATATGTATGTTAAATTCTCTACCTTAATTGACATAGTTCACCCACCATTTCATCAACAGTCAGTATATTATCCCCTGATATCTAGCCCATCTTCCTTTAGTAGGTGGGCTAGTTCAGTCATATATGGTACATCCAGGCCTATTTCCTTTAGCCTAGTTACATTGGAAAACACCTCTCTAGGAGTCCCCTCTAGGGCCAATTTTCCCTTTTCCATTACTATTACCCTGTCAGCCTCCACAGCTTCTTCCATGAAGTGGGTAATATGTAAGACTGTTATATTGTATTCCTTGTTCAATCTCTTGATTGTGTTCATGACCTCCTGCCTTCCAGAAGGATCCAGCATAGCAGTAGCTTCGTCAAATATTATGCACTCCGGTCTCATAGCTATTATACCTGCTATAGCTACCCTCTGCTTTTGACCCCCTGATAGGAGGTGGGGCTGCCTTTCCCTCAAATCGTACATATCTACATTTTTTAGGGCTTCATCAACCCTCAACCTGATTTCTTGAGAAGGTATACCCAAGTTTTCACAGCCAAAGGCCACATCCTCTTCAACAATAGTCGCTACAATCTGGTTGTCAGGGTTCTGAAATACCATACCTGCAGTCTGTCTTATATCCCATAGGTATTTTTCGTCCTTGGTATTCATACCCTTTATATTTATATCTCCACTAGTTGGCACCAAGATGGCATTTAGGTTCTTGGACAGGGTAGATTTACCCGATCCGTTGTGACCTATTATGGCCACGAATTCACCCTTCTTGATATCTAGATTAAAGTCATCTATGGCACGATAAGTGGTTTCATCACTTGTATATTCAAATATTAAGTTATCGACTTTTATTATATTTTCCATTCGTTCCTCCACAATACGCACCTTATCTAATCATTATATCATATATTGGACCAATATTTACGTCCTATATATATTTTCTATAGGTCAAGGCCTATTTTAAGGAATTTTTAACCCCTTTTCACTGGTCCACCATGGACTCTCAGAAAACATTGATATTATTGATAGTGCCGACAATTAATTATATCAAAAAAATCCTGATTTTTTTCTATCTTTCAGGCCCAGTGATTAGAATTTGTGGTAAAATATACTTGCTAAACTACTAGGAGGTGAAATAATGGAATCTAGTAGACAAATGTCTGAATCAGTGCGTATAGGAATATTTCTTACAATGGCTGGTGGCTTTATGGATGCCTATTCATATATCTGTAGGGGCAAGGTCTTTGCCAACGCCCAAACCGGTAACATAGTCCTCTTGGGCCAGAGTCTGGCTGAAGCTAATTTTCATGATGCACTTAAGTATATATTGCCAATCATATCTTTTGCCCTAGGTGTCTACCTATGTCAAAAAATACAATTGACCTACAAGTATAGACAAAGAATCCATTGGCGTCAAATTGTCTTGGCCCTGGAAATTCTCATCGTCATAATAATTGGCTTTTTGTCCAAGGACTACGACAGCCCCGCCAATATGCTAATTTCTTTTGTCTGTGGCATGCAGATTATAGCCTTTAACAAGTTTCATGGCAATGCCTATGCGACTACCATGTGCACAGGTAACCTAAAAAGTGCTACAACACTTCTGTGTAAATACCAGGCCACAGGAGACGAGGATCTTCGTATAAGGAGCCTTTACTACTTCCTTTTTATCTTTGTTTTTGCCCTTGGTGCAGCTATTGGTGCCCTTGTGACTGGTCTGGTCGGTCTAAGGTCTATCTGGTTTGTTCCAGTTCTACTTTGTGCGGGATTTTTTATGCTGTTTAAAGAAGAGGCTAAAGATATATTCTGATTTATATAGACTTAAAAATATTTTTTTATAAGAGTTATATATGAGACTAACCGTTAAGAAGGTCAGCGTATCCATGATGATGCTGGCCACATTTTTTTCTGGGGTTATATGGGTATATCAAGTAGGTATCTCAACCATATCAGCCTACGTACTGTGGATATATCCTTTATAAGGGCCCTATCCGCTGCAATTATGCTTACTATATATTTATTTTTTTAGAAAGAGGTCAGCCTTTAGGCTACCAATCAAGGGCATCCTTTTCGCATGTCTTTATGGAATTATATGCTTTGCCATTGGTATGTCCTTTTATAGCTTGTCTGTAGATAACATTCCTATAAGTGTTGCTACTGTACTGATGTTTTCAAATCCAATATGGGCGACCCTTTTTGGTAAGATTTTTTTTGGAGATCCAATCAGCAAGAAGAAACTAGTTATTATGACACTCTGTCTAATCGGCTGTATGTGCATTATAGATGTGTTTTCAGCCAGGGGGGCCGAGCTGAATATGATTGGTGTTCTAGCCGGAATCCTCAACGGTATGACCTTCTCCTTGCAGATAGTCCTACCAAGATTTGTAGAAAATAAGCTATCCAAGGATAGTCTCCTTTTCTACGGATTTTGGGCTGCTACCATTTGTCTAGCCTTCTTTGTGGATATAGGAGATATCACTAGCAAGGTGGCCAATTCAGGCAGGCCGTATTTTTACATAGCCCACCTTTTGGCTATAGGTATCCTTTGTACCTTTGTTGCTATTACCCTTTATGTCAATTCAACAAAGTACATTGGTACATCCCTACCAAGTATGATGTCAGCCCTAGAGCCAGTCTTTGCTAGTATAATAGCCTATATGGTATTTAGCGAGGTTATGAAGCCTATCCAGATAATGGGCGCAGTTATTATAATTGCTTCTGTTGTAGCCCTGGAGGTCGATATCAAGAAAATTATAAGTATCCGTGTACTGAGACACTCAGTATAAGCTAAGGGGCACCCTTTTTCACAACACTGTGTTTGGGTGGCCCTTATTAGTTATTATTTAGGCCTAGAGATCATAGGCCCTTTCCACAAGCTTTAAAACTATATAAAAGCTTATAAAATACAAGATTAAAAATATGACTTCACTGGCTTCTGTTATAGCCACTAGTCCAGTCTTATACAAGACTATCCTTATCGTAATCCATATAAAAGCCATTCAACCCCAAAACTCTCCATGCCCTTAGCTTCCTCTTTTTCCAAGTTGGATTTTTCTTCCGAGCTCATAGTTGGTTGGGAGTCTTCACCCTTGAAGACCTTAGTATAGTGGTCTAAATCTGGTGATTCTTGCTTTATATTATCCTTATACTTCATTTCTAAATTCTTATTTTCATTTTTTTCTAAAGACATAGCACCTCCATATTTCTGATAAAAAAACTTCTTACTTTCACCACAATTCTTTTTAGTTTATTTAGTATCCTTATAGATCCTTTATTTCTTTTACTATACTTGCAATTTTAACCCCTAAAGTTTAAAGTACTTTTTCTAGGACCTTTATTACAATTGTTCCGATCACAAAAAAATGCTACAACCGTCATAATAAAGGCAAACAAGGTATGAGGGTATTAGGCCTCTTCTATTAGAAAGAATAATACCACAAGTTCTAATAAGAAAGTAAAGGTAAAAAGTCAAAAAGCATCCATTTTTCTACGCTCTAGAGCTTCTTTTTCTTTTTGGGCTCAGCTGACCTCGTCATCTCCCGCAAGTCGAGTTTCCTTATCATCAGTTTCTAACTCAGATTCAAGCTTAAGGTCCTCCTTATCCAGGTGTTCTAAATTTTTTTATTTTTCATTTTTTTCTAAAGACATGACTACCTCCTTATTTATAAACGGTATATTTTTCTGTTTCTTTTTCAATTTTTACTAATCAAAAACCAAAATCTATTATATTTCCCCAATTTTTATCTATTTTTTTATTACTTTTTCTTATGCATTTTTAATTTTTTTCTATATTTTTTTATAGGTCTTCCTGTGTTATAATAGTTGTATTGTGTTTACAGGAGGAATTTATGATAAAAAAGAAGATGCAAAAGAAAACCGATCCTGTTTATTTCTTTTGTCCTAGAATACCTGCTAGCATTTATACTTATAGTTTCTGTTTTTCTAGGCATATTTGATACTCTTAGGATCATTTTTACTACTTATATAATCAATTTTAGCAAACCTATAGACTATTCGCAATTAAATTATATTTTTTTGCCCAAATACTACTTTTTAGTTATAGGTGTGGAGATTGCCATAATGCTTGCCCTACACAAGCACTCTGCCCTATTAGAGGTTCTTCTATATGGTATAGCTAGAAAGATGCTCCTTTTACCAAAGGACCACGGTATGGTAGATATTATTTTGGGCGTGATATCAATAGGTCTTCTATTCCTCATACAGAGGTTCCTAATTAATCGTAAGAATGATATATCAGCAAGCTTTAAAGACGAAGAAGACTAGCCGATGGCTAGTCTTCTTTATGCTGTACTATACTCATATTTTGGGTCCTATATTCACATAGTTTATACTGACTTAAATCGTCCTATTTGTCTATAATATCCCTAAAGTCATCTAGGTTAAAGGCTGATTTTTTTCCTCTTAATAGCTTGTTGTTGGCCTCTGACATTGAGCTTGATTCAACACCGTGCATAGTCCTTATCTTCTGGTCACTAGTCTGCATATTCTTTATTTCGAATTTAGTTTCTCGTTCATAGGTATGCCTAGCATTTGAATTTCTATACCTCATATACATTACCATAAAGTAGATAAAGCCTAGTAGGTAGAATATCCAAGTATAGTCTGAATCTCTAGTCTGACTCATAGATAAGATAAAGCCAATCAATATACCAAATATCTCCACTATTGCTGACATAAATACCAGCCTTCCCATATTTATAGGAACACTTCCCATAGTCTCCTTAGTCCTTGCATTTACTGCGACATAATGGAGTACCTTCTGGCTTCCCTTGGTCTCCATATAGGAATATAGCCAAACTGGTAGATAGGCAGCAGTCCAGGACTGGCCACTTATATTAAAGCTTTCCTTGTCCCACCTAACACCCCTGTCATACTTGTTTAGGGTCGAATTTGTCGAATATCTTGCTATATCAGATGCCTGTATATTCGACAGGTCCTTTAGGTCTTCTACATTTGTATCCCTCTTCTCGGATGTAAAGCCTTTTAGGTAGTTTGAATTATACTTAACCACATTATCTGTATCAAAAGGCATGATAGAGTTGATAATATTATTTGTCTTTGTCCTATTTGATACATCTAGCTTGTCTGAGCTAGATTCTATAGTTAAATCATCAATATCTATATCAAAGCTTCTAGATACATTATATACATCTACATCATAGACAATCCTCTTTTTGTCATCAGACCCTACATTATATTCACCAACAGTAACCTCACCAATACCACTAAGCTCCATATGGCCCTTCATGTCCACTATCATATAAGGCAGATAAACACCACTTATATTTTCAGTTGTAAATTCCCTCCTAAATCTAGGATGTGCAAAAAACTTCCTCCTACCTACAAAGCTTGCAATTCTATCTCTCGCCTCTTCCTTAGTAACCTTAAATGGTAGGATTACATCTGGAACTGCTCCATTGGCAATCTGATTGTTGATAGATAGGGTATTCCTACACCAGTGGCACCTGGCCTGGGTAGATGATGTCGTGTCTATAACTACCTCAGCACCACAGGACTGACATTTTAGGGTGACCATGTCCTGGGCATCCTCTTCAATCTTGCTAGCCCCTGCCCCTATACTTGTTCCTTCTAGGTCCTCTGGTCCCTTGTCCTCTACCAGGTCTGGCTCAAACTCAAACCTACAGAAGTTACACCTCAGCTTGCCAGTCTTGGGATTTACGCTTATATCTGTAGCACCGCATTTGGGACACTTGTTTTGGCCATCATCACTGGCTATTGTTCTTCCCTTATTTATACTCTCTCCCATGACTAAAACACTCCTATATTCCTAATAAGTCAAACCTTATTTTCTTGAATTCTTCTTCAGTTATTACACCCGCATCCAATAGCTTTTTCATTTCTATTAGCTTGGCTGTAGAATCTACCGGTTGCTGACCAGCTACCTGGCCTGGATCTTGAGCCTGCTGCTGAACCGGCTCCTGTACTGGCTGCTGTGGCTGTGGGTTTTGGTTGAAGTTTGGCTGGTAAGAGCTTGGCTCATTTGACTGACCCATAGCATTCATGGTATTTATGGCTGCATTCATGCCCATTCCCATAAAGGCCATACCATTTCCACCACCTTTTTCTCCAGCTGCCTGGATACCCCTGGCTACAGACTGCTTCATAAATGAATCTCCCCTGCTTCCTGCTAGGGCATCTGCCGCCTTTACATCCTTCATTAGCTGCTTAGTATCTTCATCGTATTCGATTGATACAATTGCTGTCTTTACAATTTCTAGACCCCTTGTAGACTTCCACTGGTAGCCCTCTTCTACAGCAGCAGATAAGGACTGGGCAAAGCCAATCTGGTCTGACTGGATTTTTGAGATACGGTTGCCCTTGCTAGGATCATTTGTATACATTGAAAAGGCCGCCGAAAGACTTGATACTACTTCATTAAATAGCTGTTCAGAAGCATCATTATCCATATCCTGGAAATCAAAGAGACTTGCACCTGAAGTTAGGTATTTAACCGGTACAAAGTTCTTTATAAATAAGATAGGGTCCACAATCCTAAGGCTGTATGTACCCCTAGTTAGGCTCCTACCTGTGTTCCAAAGAAGGCATCATCCCAATAAATCTCAGACTGAGTTCCAAACTTATTGTTTGGTATTTCCTTTAGGTTTACATAGAATATCAGCTGGTTGGCCGCAGGTATACCACCAAATTTGAACTTTTCCCAAGATGACTTTACTAGTGAGTCTATAATACCATCTCCTGCGAATATAGACTTTGAATTTACATCCTGGTTGTTGTAAATATATCCACCTGGCTCAGTTATTATACCAGTAATTGCACCCTCCTGAACCGTCACAAGACCTGTTCCCTCTGGTACTATTATCTTACTTCCATTTGTAATTACATTGTCATTACCCTTGTAGTTTTCACCTCTACCCCTATTTGTCCCCATAGGAACTCCTGGGTGAGATAGCTACGGTTGGATTTACCCTGGCATTGGACCATAAAAAAATCTAGCCACTGGTCTGCCAAAGTTCCACCTACTGCTCCCTTAATTGCTTGTATAAATCCCATCTTAAACCTCCTTATATTACAATTAATTTTAGATAAATTTCTTTCTTATTTATTTATATTATAACATATAGATAAAAAAACTCTAGACTTAATATTATTTACAAGGTTTTTAAGCTTTTTTCCTTCCTTTTTAAATACCCTGCATATTATACTTTAATTCCTTGTCTAGTAGGCTGACATCTATAATGAGTCCAAATCCTTAAACAAAAGAAATCCACCAGCCTAGCTGGTGGTTCTTCATTTTCGGCCGTTAAGGCCTTATTTACTAACAATACCTCAAAAAGGTATTTTTGTAGTCTGACATTTGCAAATTTTAACTGCTACCCTTTAAAAGGGTCACTGACATCAAATGTTAGTTGTTCTCCTAATTCGTCTTCTTTTTAATTGTTTTTGCTATATATTCCTTTATTATCTTGTCATTCTTGCCTGCTGTATCTACATAGTAACCCCTACACCAGAACTGACGACCTCTATATTTGTATTTTTAAGTTTGCCCCATTTTTCATAAATCATTATACTGCTTTTACCTTTTAGAAATCCCATAAAGCTTGATACACTCATTTTAGGTGGTATTTCTATCAACATATGTACATGATCTATACACACCTCTGCTTGTATTATATTTACACCTTTCCAATTACATAACTCCCTGAGTATGGCTCCTATTTCCAATCTTTTTTCCCCATAAAATACTTCTCTTCTATATTTTGGTGCAAATACCACATGATATTTGCAATTCCACCTTGTGTGTGATAAACTATGAATGTCTTTTGACATGTTAAATCCTCCTTTGTGCCTTTTAATATTAATTTGTAGTTGCCAGACCACAGATTAATTATACACAAAGGAGGATTTTTTTAATAGTTTCTCATCGCTAAAGCTAAACGGAACCCCCAGTCTAACTGGGGGTTTTCATTTCTACAAAAAAATACCAGGCTTGTGGTTTTATTAACTAAACCACAAGCCTGGTATATTTATCTCTTAGACCTATACTAATTCGATGAATGCCATTTCAGCAGCATCGCCTCTTCTTGGTCCCTTCTTTATTATTCTTGTATATCCACCATTTCTTTCAGCATACTTTGGTGCTATATTTTCGAATAAGTCACTAACTACTGTTTCGTCTATTACATAAGCAAGAACCTGTCTTCTAGCGTGAAGATCTCCTCTCTTTGCAAGAGTTATCATCTTTTCAGCCATTCTTCTAGTTTCCTTTGCTCTAGTAACTGTAGTTTCTATTCTTCCTTCTCTTAGTAAACTAGTCACAAGGTTTCTTAACATTAAGTTTCTGTGAGCAGTTTCACGTCCTAATTTACGGTAAGTTGCCATCTATGTCCCTCCTTTACGTGATTTTTGAACAAATAAATTATTATTCTTCGTTAGGCTTTAACTTTAGGTCTAATTCATTTAGCTTCTGAATTACCTCTTCAAGAGATTTCTTACCTAAGTTTCTAACCTTCATCATATCTTCTTCAGACTTGTTTGATAGTTCTTCAACAGTGTTGATACCTGCCCTCTTCAAGCAGTTGTATGACCTAACTGACAAGTCTAATTCTTCTATAGTCATTTCAAGGACTTTTTCTTTCTTGTCCTCTTCTTTTTCTACCATTATTTCAACATTGCCTATATGCTCTGACAAGTCAATAAACAATTTTAAATGCTCTTCTAGTACTTTCGCAGCTAGAGACATTCCTTCCTGAGGATTAATACTTCCATTTGTCAAAACTTCAAGTGTCAGTTTATCGAAATCTGTCTTCTGTCCAACTCTAGTATTTTCAACATGGTAGCTCACCTTTTCAATCGGAGTATAGATTGAATCTACAGGCAATGTACCAATTGGCATACTATCGTTCTTGTTTTCTTCAGCAGATACGTATCCCCTACCCTTATTAACATGTATCTCCATATTCAACTTTGCATTTTCATCCAAAGTAGCTATGTGAAGGTCTTTGCTAATAATTTCAACTTCTGGAGGGCAGATTATATCTGCTCCAGTCACCTCGCAAGGTCCTACTGCCTGAATCTTTAATACTTTAGATTCCTCACCATCGATTGTCGCTGATAGTTCTTTCAAGGAAAGAATCATCTCAGTTACATCTTCTTTTACACCAGGTACTGTCGAGAACTCATGAAGAACTCCATCAATTCTCACAGCATAAACTGCTACCCCTGGAAGGGATGATAAAAGTATTCTTCTAAGTGCATTACCTATAGTAATACCAAATCCTCTTTCCAATGGTTCAACAACAAATTTACCATATCTATAATCTTCGCTCAACTCGACAATATCAACTTTTGGCTTTTCTATTTCTATCATGGATAAACCCCCTATACAAATATTGGTCCACTGAGGGTGAAATTAACCTCAATACTACACTCTTCTTCTCTTTGGTGGTCTGCAACCATTGTGTGGTATTGGAGTAACATCCTTAATCATTGTAACTTCAAGACCAGTTGCCTGTAAAGCTCTGATAGCAGCTTCCCTACCAGAACCAGGACCCTTAACAAATACTTCTACAGTTTTTAGACCGTGTTCCATAGCTGCCTTTGCTGCAGTTTCTGCTGCCATCTGAGAAGCATATGGAGTAGCCTTTCTAGATCCCTTAAATCCTAACTGTCCTGAAGACGCCCAAGAAATTGCATTTCCGTGTACATCTGTCAATGTTACTATTGTATTATTAAAAGTAGACTGAATGTGTGCATGTCCACGTTCTATATTCTTACGTTCTCTTCTTCTTACACGCTGAACTACTTTCTTGTTACCTTTGCCATTTATACTTACCTCCTTCTCTACTTTATTTATTTCTTCTTACGAGATACAGTCTTTCTAGGACCCTTTCTAGTTCTAGCATTAGTCTTAGTCTTCTGTCCTCTTAGAGGTAAGCCCTTAGCATGTCTGATACCTCTGTAGCATTTAATATCTCTTAGTCTCTTGATGTTTAGAGCAATCTCTCTTCTCAAATCACCTTCAACTAGATGGTCTTCGTCTATTATTCTTCTAAGCTCGTTTACCTGGTCCTCAGATAGATCCTTTATTCTTGTATCTGGGTTTATACCAGCTTTAGCTAATATTTCATTTGAAGTAGCTCTACCTATACCATATATATATGTCAAGCCAATTTCTGCTCTTTTTCTCTAGGTAAGTCTACACCAGCTATTCTTGCCATATTCGCACCTCCTACATATTATTATGTATTTCCAAAACTTTGGTAATTCTTAGCCCTGCTTCTGCTTGTGCTTAGGGTTTTCGCAGATTACCATTACTTTTCCTTTTCTCTTTATAACCTTACACTTTTCGCATATAGGTTTTACAGATGGTCTAACCTTCATTATTTGTCCCTCCTCAGACTATAAATAGCCTACTTCTTACGCCAAGTAATTCTTCCTCTCGTAAGATCATAAGGGGAAAGCTCTATATTCACCTTATCTCCTTCGAGAATCCTTATGAAGTTCATTCTTAGCTTTCCTGATATGTGACATAAAACCTCATGTCCATTATCTAATTTAACTTTAAACATTGCGTTTGGTAGAGTTTCAGAAACTGTACCTTCTAATTCAATTACATCCTTTTTGGCCATTAACTAACCAAACCTCCATTTCACAAGTTAAGTTTATTTTAACTTATTTAACTCTGCCCTTATATAAGAATCTGTTATTTTATTTCCGTTTTGCAACAACATTTTTATTTCTTCGTTGACGTACTTTTCAACAATTAAATGCTTGATTTTTTTAAGCTTTGGCTTGTCTAGCTTCCTGCTCTTCCCGTCCGAAATTAAAACAAAGGATTCATCTACTAGCTTTATTATAAAGAAGTACTTTCCCTCGTCCCTTCCACAGGAAGCCTTGACTAATTGTCCTAAACTTAAGTTTTCTGATAGCATACAACACCCCTCCTTATAGGTTAGTGAAGTCCTATCTCCTGCTCTTTCGGAACACTTGCTATAAAAAGCTTACAATGTTACTTCCATAGCAACCCTATCGTCTTCAAACAGGGCCAACAAAATTTGTTTCCCGAATCCTTTTGCGATGGGTTATAAAATCATAATTCTCAAGAGCCAATTGGTTTTACTAAGCTAATGCAGCTTTTATATCTTCAAAAACCTTATCTATATCCTGATTGCCTTCTATATTAGCTATTACATTCTGTTTAGTATAGTAATCTACTAGAGGCTTTGTTTCAGATAAATAAACTTCTATTCTGTGAGAAACTGTTTCTTCATTGTCATCCGGTCTCTGAGTAAGATTTGCATGACAAGAATCGCAAACGCCCTCTTCCTTACTTGGATTAAACTTAACATGGTAAGTTGCCCCACAAGTCTTACATATTCTTCTTCCACAAGCTCTTTCAACTAAAAGCTTAGGATCAACTTCTATGTTAATTACCTTGTCTAGGCTTATATTATTTTCACTTAAATACTTGTCTAAGTATTCAGCCTGAAAAGATGTTTTCTTGGGAAACCGTCCAACATAAATCCATCCTTACAATCAGCTTCTGAAAGTCTAGATGCAACTAGTCCACAAGTTAATTCGTCTGGAACTAACTTACCTTCATTCATGTATTCCTGAGCTTTTTTACCTAGCTCTGTTCCTTCTTTTTATATTCTTTCTAAATATATCTCCTGTTGATATATGAGGTATCTTATAGCTGTCAACTATATTGGCAGCCTGGGTACCCTTACCAGCACCAGGAGGTCCAAGTAATATTATTTTCATATTTATCATCTCCAAAATTATTTTAGGAAACCTTGATAATTCTTCATTACAAGATTTGATTCTAACTGTCTCTTAAGCTCCAATGCAACACCAACGATGATCAATAGTGATGTACCACCAAAAATTCATCGGTATCTGCATATAGTGGGTAATTAATGCTGGTATCATAGCCATTAAGCCTAAGAAAGCTGCACCTACAATAGTTAACTTTGAAAGTATTCCACCTAGATACTTTTCAGTTGGCTTTCCTGGTCTAATACCTGGAATAAAACCACCACTATTCTTCATATTTTTTGTGATATCTTCTGTGTTGAAAGAAATCGTGTTATAGAAGTATGAGAACAATACGATTAGTACTATTTCTATAATTCTATATGTCCAGAATCCCTTGTCAGTTGACAGATTAAAGAATGCATTGACTGCTGCCTGCATCTTTGATCCACCCAATAAGGCTATTGTCTGTGGTAGGGCTAATATTGAGCTGGCAAAGATGATAGGCATTACACCTGACTGGTTAACCTTCATTGGTATATGAGAAGATTCACCACCGTACATCTTTCTTCCTACAACTCTCTTTGCATACTGAACAGGTATCTTTCTTGTAGACTCATTTATAAATGTTACACCAGTTATAGTAAATAGGACAACCACAACAAATATTGTTATTGCTGGCCACTTTAATAAACCAATGCTCACCCTCTGAGCTATAGCTCCTATATCTATAGGCAATCTTGATATGATACCCACGAATATTAGGACCGAGCTACCATTTCCTAAGCCCTTTTCAGTGATCCTATCACCTAACCACATTACCATCATACTGGCCGCTACCAAGGTAATGATAACAGTGAAGATAAAGAAAGGATTGTTAACCTTTAAGGCACTCCTTACTATACCAAGAGTGATACCTATAGCCTGGATTATTGCAAGACCAAGTGTTGTCATTCTCGTATACTTATTTATCTTCTTCTTGCCTTCTTCACCAGACTTCTGTAGCTCTTTTAAGCTTTCAAAGCCCGCCGTTAAAAGCTGTATAATGATAGATGCTGTAATGTAAGGACCAATTCCCAAGGCAAATATAGTGAAGTTACTGAAAGCTCCTCCTGAGAACATATTGTATAGTCCTAGTAGGGAGTTCTTTTCAACCATATTCTTAATTACAGATGTATCTATACCTGGAACTGGAATTGTTGTTCCCAGTCTAAATACGATTATCATAAAGAATGTAAATAGCAATTTCTTTCTGATATCTTTAATTGTTAAAGCCTGTTTAATTTTGCTAATCAAATCTAATCACCTCGCTTACTTTAAAGTGACTAAACTTCTTCGACCTTACCGCCAGCTTTTTCAATTTTTTCCTTTGCTGATGCAGTAAACTTTGCAGCCTGAACTGTAAGAGCCTTGTCTAAAGCACCATTACCTAGTATCTTTAGTCCGTCCTTTTCTATCTTAGAAATAGTTCCAGCCTTCTTTAACATTTCTGCATTTATTACTGTTCCTGCTTCAAATTTATTTAATGTTTCAACATTAACTTCAGAATAAATCTTCTTGAATATATTTGTGAAACCTCTCTTAGGTAATCTTCTAGCAAGTGGCATCTGTCCACCTTCGAATCCTACTCTAACTCCTCCGCCAGATCTTGACCACTGACCCTTCTGTCCACGACCAGATGTCTTACCCTGACCTGTTGCAGTACCTCTACCTAATCTTCTCTTAGCCTTTACAGCTCCTTTGGCAGGTTTTAACTCATGTAGCTTCATTCTGTTGCACCTCCTTCTCTTTGTGTATATATTATTCTGCTATCTCAGTTACTTCAACAAGGTGGCTTACCTTATTGATCATACCTCTTATCTGAGCGTTATCTTCCTTTATTACAACTGACTCTCTCTTCTTTAGCCCAAGAGCTTCAACGTTCTTTCTCTGGTTAGGAGTAGTTCCTATAACGCTTCTAACTAACTTTATCTGTATTTTAGACATTTGAAACCTCCTATTATTATCCTAGTAGATCTTCTACCTTCTTGCCTCTCAATCTTGCAATTGATTCAGCTGTCTTTATATCCTTTAATCCTGCCATAGTTGCGTTAACCATGTTTCTTGGATTGTTTGAACCAGTTGACTTAGCTCTAACGTCGCTAACTCCTGCTAATTCAAGTACGGCTCTAACAGGACCACCTGCTAGGACTCCTGTACCTTCCTGAGCTGGCATTATAAGTATCTTACCTGCACCGAAGTGACCTACAACCTCATGAGGTATAGTAGTTCCTACTCTAGGTACTGTTATAAGATTCTTCTTAGCATCTTCAACTGCCTTTCTAATAGCATCTGGAACTTCCATAGCCTTACCAGATCCTATACCAACGTGACCATTGCTGTCTCCAACAACTACTAAAGCAGCAAATCTAAAGTTTCTACCACCCTTTACAACCTTAGCAACACGTCTAATTTCTATAACTCTCTCTTCTAAATCGAATTGAGATGCATCAATAGGTTTACTATGTAGCATATTATTCCTCCTTCAATTAATTAGAACTTAAGACCAGCTTCTCTTGCACCTTCAGCTAGTTCTAAAACTCTACCGTGATATATATAACCACCTCTATCGAATACAACTTCTGTTATACCCTTTTCAGCAGCCTTCTTTGCTACTAATTCTCCAACTTTCTTAGCAGCTTCTTTGTTTCCTGTGTATGAAACAGCACTCTTAACAGCTTCATCAAGTGATGATGCAGATACTAGTGTTACTCTGTTTACGTCATCTATAATCTGAGCATAAATATTCTTAGAACTTCTGAATACACTTAGTCTTGGTCTTTCAGCTGTTCCTGTTACTTTTTTTCTAACTCTCTTATGTCTAGCAACTCTGTTTGCATTCTTATCTATCTTCTTGAACAAAGTACTCACTCCTTTCGCTAATTATTATTTCTTACCAGTTTTACCTTCCTTACGGATGATAACTTCATCAGCATACTTGATACCCTTACCCTTGTATGGTTCTGGCTTTCTCCAAGCTCTGATAACAGATGCGTAGTTACCTACCTGCTGCTTGTCGATACCCTTTACAATTATTTCAAACTGGTTAGGCACTTCTGTAGTGATACCTTCTGGATCGTCCATCTCAACTGGATGAGAGAAACCTAAGTTCATTACCAACTTCTTGCCCTGCTTTGCAGCCCTGTAACCTACACCCTTGATTTCTAGCTTCTTTTCGAATCCTTCAGAAACACCTACTACCATGTTGTTTATAAGTGTTCTAGTAAGACCGTGAAGACTCTTGTGCTTCTTGTTTTCAGTTGGTCTTTCAACTACTATAGTGCTTTCTTCCTTCTTTATTATCATTTCATTATTGAACTTATTTGTCAATGTTCCCTTAGGACCTTTAACAGTCACTGTGTTGTTTTCAGCTATAGTGACTTCAACACCTGATGGGATCATGATTGGCTTAGACCTATTCTTGACATTATTACACCTCCTTACATTATGAAATCTTACCAAACGTAGCAGATTACTTCTCCACCAACGTTGTTATTTCTTGCCTGCTTATCAGTTAATATACCGTGTGATGTTGATATCATAGCGATACCTAATCCATTTAATACCTTTGGTACATCTTCAGCAGCTGCATATATTCTCATACCTGGCTTAGATATTCTCTTTAGTCCAGAGATTACTCTTTCACCATTCTGTCCGTACTTTAGCTGCATTCTTATTATTCCTTGCTTTCCATCTTCTATTACATCATAGCCTCTGATGAACCCTTCCTCAAGAAGTATTCTAGCTATCTCTTTCTTTATGTTAGAAGCAGGAACATCAACAGTGTCATGCTTAACAGTGTTTGCATTTCTTATTCTTGTAAGCATATCTGCGATTGGATCTGTCATTGTCATAATAAAATCCTCCTTCCGAATTATCTATATCTTACCAACTTGATTTTCTTACACCAGGTATTTCACCCTTGTATGCTAACTCTCTAAAACAGATACGGCAGATACCGAAATCCTTTAGAACTGAATGTGGTCTACCACAAATTGAGCATCTAGTGTATTCTCTTGTCTTATATTTCTGCTTTCTTTGCTGCTTTACTTTCATTGCTTTTCTAGCCACGTGAATTCCTCCTTTTTATCTACTTAGAAAATGGCATTCCTAATAACTTTATTAGTTCACGAGCCTCTTCGTCAGTCTTTGCAGTTGTAACGAAGATTATGTCCATACCTCTTACCTTATCTATCTTATCGTATTCGATTTCAGGGAAAATAAGCTGTTCCTTGATACCTAGTGCATAGTTACCTCTTCCGTCGAACGAATTAGCACTAACACCTCTAAAGTCTCTAACTCTTGGTAGAGATACAGAAACTAACTTATCCATGAAATAGTACATCTTGTCACTTCTAAGAGTAACCTTTGTACCTATTGGCATACCTTCTCTTAGCTTGAAGTTCGCTACTGACTTTCTCGCTCTTGTTATAACTGGCTTCTGCCCAGTTATCAATTCTAATTCTTCCACAGCCTTTTCTAAAGCCTTTGAATTATCCTTTGAATCACCAACACCCATATTTATAACTATCTTATCAAGTCTTGGTATTTCCATTATATTTTTATATCCAAATTTCTCCATTAATGCTGGAGCAACTTCCTTCTTGTACTTTTCTTCTAATCTTGAAGCCATTATGTTCCCTCCTTTCGGTTATATTTCTTATAATTCTTTACCGCTCTTAGCAGATACTCTGACTTTCTTTCCGTCTTTAACTTCGTATCTTACTCTTACGCCCTTTCCAGTTTCTGGATCAAATGGCATTACATTTGATATATGTATTGGAGCTTCCTTAGTTGTTATTCCACCCTGTGGGTTAGTAGCAGATGGCTTATTGTGCTTAGTAACTATGTTTATACCTTCAACAAGAACCTTATCGTTCTTTGCATCAACGTTTAGAACTAGTCCCTTTTTGCCCTTGTCCTTACCTGCTATAACTACAACAGTGTCGCCTTTCTTTACACGCATCATTGATCTATTGCACCTCCTCTAATTATAGTACTTCTGGAGCTAGAGATACTATCTTCATAAAGTCGTTGTCTCTTAACTCTCTCGCAACAGGTCCAAATATACGAGTACCTACTGGTGTCTTATCGTCCTTTATAATAACTGCAGCATTTTCATCAAATGAAATATAGCTACCATCGTTACGTCTCATTCCCTGCTTGCTTCTAACTACAACAGCTTTTACTACTTTACCTTTTTTTACAACTCCGCCTGGTGTTGCACTTTTTACTGTTGCAACTATTACGTCACCTACATTGGCGTACTTTCTCTTACTTCCGCCAAGAACACGTATGCATAAAAGTTCTCTAGCACCTGAATTATCAGCTACTTTTAAACGTGTTTCCTGCTGTATCATCGCAATTCCTCCTTCTATGTAAACTATTTTACCTTCTCAATTATCTCAACTACTCTGAATCTCTTGTCTTTAGATAAAGGTCTAGTTTCCATTATTCTAACTCTATCTCCTATGTTACACATATTCATTTCATCATGAGCCTTGTATTTCTTAGTTCTCTTAACACGCTTGTTATAAAGTGGATGTTTTACGAAATCTTCGCAAGCAACTACAACAGTCTTTTCCATCTTATCACTAACAACACGGCCAATTCTAACTTTTCTTCTGTTTCTTTCCATGTCTATCAAAAGCCTCCTTCTTCCAATATTAAGCTCTAGCTTCGTTTAACTTTCTTTCTGCAAGAACAGTCTTTACTTTTGCTATGTCCCTCTTTACAGTCTTAATTCTAGCTGTATTCTGTAACTGACCAGTAGCTAATTGGAATCTTAAGCTAAATAATTCACTTTTGAATTCATCTAACTTTGCTAATAGTTCTTCAGTTGATAGATTTCTTAATTCTTTAGCTTTCATCCTATTCACCTACCTTCTCTAAATCTTCTTTCTTTACAAATTTGCACTTGATTGGCAACTTGTGAGACGCAAGTCTCATAGCCTCTCTAGCCTTTTCTTCTGAAACACCAGCTAGCTCGAACATTACTCTACCTGGCTTAACTATTGCTACCCAATATTCTGGAGAACCCTTACCAGCACCCATACGAGTTTCTGCAGGCTTTCTTGTTATTGGCTTGTGTGGGAAGATTTTAATCCAAACCTGTCCACCTCTTTTTATATATCTTGTCATAGCTATTCTGGCTGCTTCTATCTGGTTAGATGTGATCCATGATGGTTCTAGTGCAACTAGACCAAACTCACCATAAGTAACCTTGTTACCCTTATGTGCCCTACCAGCCAAGCTTCCTCTATGTACTCTACGACGCTTTACTCTCTTTGGCATTAACATGAGTTGTGTTTCCTCCTTCCGAACTAATTAGTCCTGCTTTGCTTCTTTTTTAGAAGCTCTAGGACCTCTATTGTTGCTTCTTCTATCGTTATTTCTACCTCTTCTATCGTTGCCCTTACCGTTTCTTCTGTTGTCTCTGCCGTTTCTTCTGTCAGCCTTCTTTTCTTCTCTTTCGATTGAAACGTTTCTGCCTGGAAGAATTTCTCCGTTACAGATCCAAACCTTGATACCGATCTTACCGTAAGTAGTATCAGCTTCAGCGAAACCGTAGTCTATATCAGATCTTAGTGTCTGTAGTGGCACGTTACCTTCACTGTATCCTTCAGTTCTAGCCATTTCTGCTCCACCAAGTCTACCAGAAGCACTTACCTTGATTCCCTTTGCTCCTGACTTCATAGTTCTCTGTACAGACTGCTTCATAGCTCTTCTAAATGCAATTCTTCTTTCGATTGCCTGTGCTATATTTTCAGCAACTAGCTGCGCATCTCTGTCTATGTTTCTTACTTCGATTATGTTAAGTATAACTGTCTTACCAGTCATAGTTTCCAATCTCTTCTTTAGAGCTTCTATACCAGCTCCTCCCTTACCTATTACAACACCTGGCTTTGCAACATGTAAGTCCATCTTTATTTTATTAGCAGATCTTTCTATTTCTATCTTAGCTAAACCAGCTGAGTATAACTCTTTCTTCAAGCTAGTTCTCAACACGTGGTCTTCCTTTAAGAACTCACCGAATTCTCTTCTATCATTAGCGAACCATCTTGAGTCCCAATCTTTAATTACACCAACTCTTAAGCCGTGTGGATTTACCTTCTGACCCATTTGTGTCCCTCCTTCTTATTAATTTTCTCTTTCCTTGACAACTACCTCTATGTGAGATGTTCTCTTTCTGATTGCAGTTGCTCTACCCTGTGCTCTAGGCATGAATCTCTTCATTGTAGGTCCCTGGTTAGCAACTATAGATGCTATGTATAACTTATCTGTATCCATTTCGTGGTTATTTTCAGCGTTTGCAGCAGCAGACTTTACAACCTTTGCCACTACTTCTGCAGCATATCTTGGTGTAAACTTTAATATTGCTAATGCTTCATTTACGTCTTTTCCTCTAACTAAGTCGCATATCTGACCAGCTTTTCTAGCTGATACACGAACATATTTAGCTGTAGCTTTTGCTTCCATTAATGATCCTCCTTTCACCTTCAATTAGTTATTTTCTCTTTGAAGATTTTTCATCGTCCTTGTGACCTCTAAAAGTTCTTGTAGGAACGAATTCTCCTAATTTATGTCCAACCATATCTTCTGTGATATATACTGGTATGTGTCTTCTTCCGTCATGAACTGCTATAGTGTGTTCAACGAACTGTGGGAATATTGTAGAAGTTCTTGACCAAGTCTTAATTACTTCCTTGTTTCCGCTAGCGTTCATAGCTTCAACCTTTTTTAATAATCCTGCATGGACAAAGGTCCTTTCTTTGTTGATCTTGACATTAATAATCCTCCTTCCTGAGTAAATTAAATCTATTACTTAGTTCTTCTAGATACTATTAGCTTGTTAGAAGCCTTATTTTTCTTTCTAGTCTTGTATCCTAGAGCTGGTTTACCCCATGGAGTTACTGGTGATGGTCTACCGATTGGAGCTCTACCTTCACCACCACCGTGTGGATGGTCATTAGGGTTCATTACAGAACCTCTAACTGTAGGTCTGATTCCCATGTGTCTCTTTCTACCAGCCTTACCGATTACAACGTTACCGTATTCTATGTTACCAACCTGGCCAACAGTAGCTCTACAGTTATTGTTTACATATCTCATTTCGCCTGATGGTAATCTTAGAAGTGCCTTAGTTCCTTCCTTAGCCATCAACTGAGCAGATGCACCAGCAGTTCTAACTAACTGACCGCCCTTACCAGCCTTAAGCTCTATGTTGTGTACTAATGTACCAACTGGCATGTCTCTTAATTCAAGGCAGTTACCTGGCTTGATGTCTGCACCCTTACCTGAAAGGATTGTATCGCCTACATGTAGACCAACTGGAGCTAGTATGTATCTCTTTTCACCATCTGCATAGTGAAGAAGTGCGATATTTGCAGTTCTGTTTGGATCGTATTCTATTGTAGCAACCTTAGCTGGTATACCATCCTTATTTCTCTTGAAATCTATTAATCTATATTTTCTCTTGTTTCCGCCACCCTTATGACGTACAGTTATCTTACCGTGAACATTTCTACCAGCATTCTTCTTTAGGTTTACAAGAAGAGACTTTTCTGGCTGGTTGCATGTTATCTCGTCAGACTTTAAAACTGTCATCTGTCTTAAGGCAGGAGATGTTGGTTTAAATTTTTTAATAGCCATTATTTATATCCTCCTTATTCGAATTACATTCCTGTGAAGAATTCTATATCCTTACTGTCAGCAGCAAGCTTTACTACAGCTTTTTTGAAGCTAGCAGTCTTTCCTACTGTTCTTCCCATTCTCTTAGTCTTACCGTCGTAGTTTAGAGTGTTTACTCTCTCAACCTTTACTTCAAAGATCTTTTCTACGGCCTTCTTTATTTCAGTCTTGTTGGCGCTCTTTGCAACAACAAAAGTATAAGTTTTATTTCCCATTTCAGTCATTGACTGTTCAGTAACAACTGGCTTTATGATTATATCATGTGGATTTGTCATTACGCGTACACCTCCTCCACTTTCTTAACTGCGTCTGTAGTTATAATGAATGAATCGCAGTTTAGGATGTCGTAAACATTTAGTGTGCTTACGTGACAAACATTAGCACCTTCTATGTTTCTTACTGACTTAACGATGTTTGCATCATTTTCAGCAGTTACAACTAGTACCTTCTTAGCTGCGTTCAAGTTCTTGAATGTATTTACCATTTCCTTAGTCTTAGGAGCTTCTAAGCTTAGAGCGTCTAATACTATTATTTCATTGTCCTGTACCTTTGATGATAAGGCAGACTTCATAGCAAGTCTTCTTACCTTCTTTGGTAGTGAGTAAGAGTAATCTCTTGGCTTTGGTGCGAATGCAACTCCACCGCCTACCCACTGAACTGATCTGATAGAACCCTGTCTAGCTCTACCTGTACCCTTCTGTCTCCATGGCTTTCTACCGCCACCTCTAACTTCTGCTCTTGTCTTAGCAGACTGAGTACCCTGTCTCTTGTTAGCTAACTGGCACTTAACTGCTTCATAAAGCACGTGTGCGTTAACTTCTATATTAAATATTGAATCGTTTAATTCGATTTCACCAACATTCTGGCCTGATACGTTTAATACATTAATCTTTGGCATTGTTAATCCTCCTTTCCTCTGTGATTAGTTAGAACCCTTAATAGCTGACTTAACAGTTACTACTGATCCCTTAGCACCAGGAATAGCGCCCTTTATTAATAAAAGATTCTTTTCAGCATCTACTTTTACAACTTCAAGATTCTGTACAGTAACCTTTACACTACCCATGTGTCCAGCAAGCTTCTTGTTCTTGAATACTCTACCTGGGTAAGAACAAGCACCCATTGAACCTGGTCTTCTGTGGTATCTAGAACCGTGAGTTTCAGGACCTCTACTCTGTCCATGTCTCTTTATTGGACCCTGGAATCCCTTACCCTTTGATATACCAGTTACGTCTATCTTTTCACCTTCAGCAAATACGTCAGCCTTTAGTTCCTGACCTACTTCATATCCTTCTAGTGAATCTACTCTGAATTCCTTTAACTTTCTCTTTAGTACACCTGCCTTAGCTAGATGTCCCTTCTGTGGCTTGTTTAATGCCTTTTCCTTAGCATCTACAAAACCAACCTGGATAGCCTGGTAGCCATCATTTTCAACAGTCTTAATCTGTGTGATTGATACAGGACCTGCCTCAACTACTGTTACTGGCACTACTTCACCATTTTCAGTAAAGACCTGAGTCATTCCTAATTTCTTTCCTAAAATACCTTTCATTTTTACCTCCTAGTTCTTACAGCGGATTACCCATGTTTGGGCAATCATTCTAAGATATTTCTATCTTAGGTGGCTTATAATTTGATTTCTATATCTACACCAGCTGGCAAGTCAAGCTTCATTAATGAGTCAACTGTCTTTGGTGTTGGATTAGCTATATCGATTAGTCTCTTGTGAGTTCTGATTTCGAACTGTTCTCTAGAGTCTTTGTACTTATGTACAGCTCTTAGTATAGTCACAACCTTCTTCTCTGTTGGAAGTGGTATTGGACCTGCTACTAGAGAACCCGCTTTTTTAGCAGTATCAACTATCTTTACAGCCGAATAGTCTAACAACTTATGATCATATGATTTTTAATCTTATTCTTATCTTTTCATTCTTAGCCATTTTAGTCCCTCCTTCTGATTTTATTTACCTGGCCAGATAAATCAAAACACCGATAAACTGTTCCGGGTGTGTCGTAACCACTTAACCGATTTTTGTTTTATCCACCCAAAACTTGCCCACTTACATGAGCATACTAGATTATTTTTAACAAAAAGCCTGCAAATGCAAGCTTTTTAAAAAAGTTTTATTTATTTTTATTGAAATTTTTAAGGTTTAGGGAATATACTTTTTCACATTCCTCGGCTACCTTTTTATTTCTACCCAAAGAGACTTTTTAAAAACAAAAAAACTTTATTTTTTTAGATTTTTTTTCTTTTGTTGTCTTCGCATATACCTATAAGTATATCCCTAGGTACAAATTTAGATAGTTTATTTGCCAACCTCATTTTTGTAGATGGTATTATTATGACTTTTCCCTTGAAGAGACCTTCTAAGGCTTCTCTAGCACACTGGTCAGGCCCTATACTTCCTATATCAAAGCTGCAGTTGGCCACATCATTAAATTCCGTATCAACTGGTCCTGGGCACAAGGCGCTTACTACTACACCTGAGCCCCTGTCCCTTAGCTCCTTGGCAACCCCACACGTTAGGCTGGTTACATAGGCCTTACTCGCATAATATGTAGACATGTAGGGTCCAGCTGGCATAAGTCCGGCACTTGATGCCACATTTAATATATAGCCCTCATTATGATCTATAAATTTTTTTAGATAATGCTTCATTAATATATGAAGACTCTCTATATTTACATGAATCATATTCAGCTCCTTGTCCAGGTCTGTCTCCCCGAAGAAACCAAGGTCACCAAATCCTGCATTATTAACTAGGAGGTCAACCCTGATAACCTCTTTATCTTCCAGCTGGTCTATTTTTTTACACAGGTCTCTTGCAGCTGAAGCTTGGCTAAGGTCAGCTTCTATTATATAAGTTTTGAACTTTAGGTCCTGAGCGAGGTCTTCTAACCTAGACCTCCTTCTAGCAACTAGGATAGACCCATAGCCATAGGATTCTAATTGCTTTACAATTTCCCTACCTATGCCAGAGCTGGCCCCTGTTACCAGGGCCCACTTTGCAGGCCTTATATTTTTTTCCATAATTTCATCCTCTTTCTCTATACGTCCTTTTACTATATTAAGGCTAGCCAATACTAGACGGGTCTTGTCGCCTCTCTTAACCAAAGTCTTTCTTCTTCCTCTAAGGCTGGACCTATAAGGTCATAAACTCTTTGATGATATTCATTTAGGTAGGTCTTATCATCCTCTGTCAGCATATCTACCAAGACAGGGTCTAGGTCTATAGGACAATAGGTAAGGGCTTCAAAAAACATAAACTGTCCATATTCATTTTTAGGCCCCTTCCTCACCAATAGCTCGTTTTCTATCCTTATACCATGCGATCCCCCTATATATAGACCTGGTTCATCAGTTATTACCATACCCTCCTCTAGTCTAGTGGCTGGTTTGCCACCAGCCTGCCACCTGAAGCTAATCGGTGGCTCGTGGATGTTGGCTAGGTAGCCCACACCATGACCAGTACCATGGTTGTAGTTTAGGTAGGCATCCCAAAGTGGCTGTCTAGCAAGAATATCTAGGTTGGCTCCTGAACACCCATACAGGAACTTAGACCTGGCTAGCCTTATATGGGCCTGTAATACCCTAGTATAGTCCTCCTTCATCCTCTGGCTAACCTGGCCCAGGGCAATAGTCCTACTGATATCAGTAGACCCCTGTATATAGTTGCCTCCCGTATCATTTAGCAGGAAACTCCCCTTGGCTAGTCCTACATTCGACTTGTCATCTGCCTCATAGTGGACTATGGCCCCGTGGTATCCAAAGGCAGAAATTGGTGCGAAGCTAGGACATATAAGCCCTCCTGGTCTCTTCGAAAGCCTTCCAACTTGTGGGAAGCCGATATTTCCGTTTGGACATCTATGCGTCCAGCCTCCACCTCTTTCTTCAGCCAGTATAGGTACTTGCAATGGGCTATTCCATCCTTTATATGCGCCTGCCTTATGTTATCTATTTCTACCTTATTTTTTTTTGCCTTCATCATAATTGTAGGGTTATCTCCCTCTATTATAAGGTCCTTATCCCCTATATTTCCGTATATGGCATAGTTGACCCAGTCTGGATCAAGTAGAATTTCTTCTCTTATATCCCTTATATCCTCATAGATACCATCATATGGCCTTATTTCCACCCTGTCATTCATTAGACCTACTAGTATTTCGTCACATATTTTTTCCTTATCTATGTATAGGACTGCCCTATCCATATACACTATTAGGTAGGACAAGGTTAGGGGGAAGTAATCTACATCTCTCCCTCTTATATTTAGGATCCAACCTATATCATCCAGGCTGGTGATAATATGGACTTGAGCCCCTATGGCTTCCATGGATGACCTGAGTCTGGCTAGCTTGTCATGCCTCGATTTTCCGACATACTCAGTCCCCAGTTCGAACACAGGCTCCCTTGCCATGGGTGGTCTGTCTTTCCAGACCTGGTCTATTAGGTCTAGGTCATAGGTCAAGCTTCCTTTCTTGTCCGCCACTATTTTCTCCAGAACTAGACCTTGACCATATGTGACACACCTGCCATCAAAGGCTAGTCGTCCTCCCTGAGGCAACCTATCCTCTATAAAGGCTTCAAGGCTTGGTACCCCTTCTTGCCCCATCCTATAGAGGTCTATACCAGACCCCTCCAATTGGTCTTCTGCTTGCAAAAAGTACCTACCATCTGTCCATAGGCCTGCCCAGTCTTTACCTACTAGAACACTTCCAGCAGAACCTGTAAAACCGCTTATATAGGCCCTCTCCATAAAATACCTACCTACATTTTTCACTATTGTGGTAGTCGGCAGTAGGCACAAGGTACATATCTATATTTCTTTCCTTCATCAAGGTCCTCAAGGCCTCGAGTCTTTGATTTATCTCCATATCTTTTATGGCACCTCCTTGCTAGTAAAATCTTCATTCTTTCCTTTAAATTATACCATATTTTACCTTGGTATAATTCTATCTTTCGCCTATATCTCCACTTTCCGCCACTCTGAATCCACTGTCCTTGAATTATAGCACTATTGTACACTCTCTTTATTCCACACACTTCATCGGATGTCAATTCTTGAGGGAAAAAAACCAACAATCCACCTTTCAAGAGAATCTAAGTCAAAACTCGTTCATCATAAGGAAGATGTTTCCCTTTTTAACACTACAACATATGTTATTCATCTGTGTTAATTATAATTAATTAAAATTCATTAAAATATTACATTATTTCTATTGCAATTTTTAACAAAAACGATAAAAATATAGGTATACAATATTTATGTATTTTATTAAAAAAACAGGTTATTCATCTATTACTTTGTATGTGAAGTAACTACTAGAACAAATTCATATCCATATGTTAAAGACACAGCACATTCTAGAAATAGAAGAAATGTAAAGGTTAGTGGAATTTATTATCAAAGGGAGAATTTAAATCCTATAGAGTTTTGCATATAACAAGATAGGGGGTGTAATTATGAAGAAAAAAAGTTTTTATTATAGTTCTCATTTGTATTTGTGTTATTTGTATTTTTGCTAAATTTAAAGAAAAAAATCTGATGAAAATAAAATTTATACAAATAAAGATGTCATTTTAGCTGAAAACACAGTTAGAGATTATATACTTGCTATGGATAAAAGAGATTTTTAATAAGTTGGATAAATTATTAATTAATTCTGATGAAGTTATCTCGACTATAAAAAGTGCTCGAAAAAAATAGTATTGAAAATATAGTTAGTATAGATTATGTTAGAGCAGAACCCAGCAAGTTAAAATATAAACCACAAGTCTACCATATAAATGGCAAGAGAAAAGAATTTAAAAAGGAATATTGCTAGATGTTACTTATGATATCAAATACAAAAATGATAATCAACCTGAAAGCAATGGCTTAAATTCAATGATATATGAATTAGTTTGGGATGATGGGAGATATCTAATAAGTAGCATAGGAACAGGCCCATAAAATGATTGTATAATATTGCTTGTATAATATTTGGCGTTGAAAGAGAATTTTCTCTCACCAACGCCAGATATCATACTACTATATTTTATAGACTTATTTTAATATTTCAATCTTTCCTGTTTCCTTATTTTCAAACAACTTATCACCATTTTTAGCGATTGCCTTTCCATCCTTATCAAACTTCGAGTTTTCCTTATTTTTGGAATACACCATCCTGGTCTGTGTAGCTATAGCCAATATCTTCAGCATAGCTATAACCTATTTTTAATTCTGGTAGTAACAAGTACAGCTTTCCGTCTATAAAAGTTGGTCCATTAGCCACTGTTCCATCACTAAGTATAAAGAACTTGCCTTCCTTTGTATCCTTCCACTGACCTATTTCTCCCTTGTATGTTCCATTAGCAGATGCCACATATTTACCATCCTTATCTACATAGTAACGAGAATAAGACAAACCTTCCTTGGCATACTTTTCTACATCTGATTTCTTTTCTTCTGGAAAAGCACTTATCCAGGCATCAAATCTCATTCTTCCATCTATACCAAAATAGTAGAAATCTCCCTTGTACTTTGCCCAGCCACTTTCAGCCATTTGGCCATTTTGCCTCATAAAATACCACTGGTTGGCAGACTTGACCCACCCAGTCTTCATATCCCCACCAGGGTTGAAATAGTACCATCTCTGATATGAACGATCAAAAATCCAGCCTGTTTTCATCTTTCCACTGCCATCAAAAAAGTACCACTTACCCTTTATCTTCTTCCAAGTATTTTCTAGCTGAGAACCACTAGAATAATAACTCCAACCGTTTGAAGATTTCTGCCAACCATCTCTAGGTATAGCTGATGATACAGATGGTAATGATATTGCAGCTACCAATGATGTAGCTAATATAAGTTTAATAACCTTGTTCTTCATAGTAAAACCTCCTTTGTTACCAACACCTTCTATAATCTATTATAGTATCCTCAAAAAAATCAAACTTCTCTCTAAGAGCTCTAATAGATGCTATACAATAGTACTATTTATAATAATAATAACAAATATTGTATTGCTACGCAAGTATATTTTAGATTTAAATATTTCAAAAATATTTTTTTATTTTTATATCTAAAATCCCTTAATTGCAATAACAAGTTAAACATTGATTTCCTTTAATTCTTAACCTTGATTATATAATTAAGCAAAATATTATACAACCGGAATTTTTAAGGCAAGGATAATGCTAATGGAAAGGTATAAAAATACAAAAGGGCAACATCCATAGTTATCAGTTTGCTATGGATGCTGCCGCATAAATTAATAGATTTTGTTGATTTAAATTATCACCAACGTTATTTTGACATAGAGCCCTTTTTATCAATGTTTTGTACATGGTGTAGAGACTTCTTAATCCTTGAGCTAAACCAAACACCATCGTAAAAAAATGATATAATAGTCATTGTTATTGTCACTTCGCCATAATTTAGAAAACTTTTTAAAAAAACCATAGCTCCAAGAATACCAGCAATTATTTTGCATTATTGCTAGGCTAATATTAAATTTATTATTCATAGTTGACAATCCTTTCTAATAATTTAAACCTACTTACTTATAACTTTTTAACTTTAATTTTATTTTCATATTGGCTTAAACATGATAAATAATATTTATATCCTCATATACCTTTGAGGATTTATATATTCCATAAAAACCCCTCCTTACAATTTATTTACAAACTGGCCAATTTAGTTATAAAATTTTTTTTATTTATGTATATCATATATACTATAAAATGTCAACTATATTTTCAGAAAAATTCTCCTTTTTTTATTTTTGTGCTATTCAAATTATACATGAGATTTGATATGTGTTCCTGTTTTTTTGCAAAAAATTTAGCGTTGGGAGAGAATTTTTCTCTCACCAACGCTAAATATTATCATACACTCTAATCAATTGGATCTAGCTGAATTAGTAACTGCTTGTCTACTACCATGTCATTTACAGCAACCTTTATGTCGTTAATAACACCTGCAGACTTAGCAACTATGTTAGTCTCCATCTTCATGGCTTCAATTACTATTAGAGGCTGGTTGACTTCTACTTCATCACCCTTCTTAACTAATAACTTAACCACCTTACCTGGTATAGATGCCCCGATCTGGTAAGGATCATTCATATCAGCCTTTTCAACGCTCTTGATTAGGCCTGTATAGTTGTTATCCTTAATATCCACATCTCTTAGCATACCATTAAGCTCGAATGTTAGAGTCCTCATTCCATCTTCCTTAGGCTCTCCAATATCCACTAGCTTTATAGTTAAGTTCTTACCTTCTTCTATCTCTACCTCGCATTCCTGGCCAATGTTTAGACCGTAGAAGAATACGTCAGATTCAAGCTCACTTACATCATTAAAGTCCTTAACGTGGTTTACATAATCGTCAAATACCTTTGGATATAGGGCATAGCTTAGGGCCTGCCTCTGTGTTGGATTTTCTACTCCAAGGTCATTCTTTATGTGCTCCTTAATAGCATCAAAGTCTTCTGGTGGCAACAGTGAACCTGGTCTAGCAGTGATAGCAGGTTCTCCCTTAAGAACAACTTCCTGAAGTCCCTTTGGTACTCCACCTGCTGGCTGACCAATCATACCCTTGCAGTAGTCAACTAGTGAGTCTGGGAATGATAAGTTCTTACCTTCTTCTAATATATTTTCTTCTGTAAGGTTGTTTTTAGTCATGAATATAGCCAAGTCTCCTACCACCTTTGATGATGGAGTAACCTTGATTATATCTCCAACTACCCTGTTGGCAACCTTATAGTTTTCCTTAACTTCTTCAAACCTATTTACTAGACCTAGGGCATCTGCCTGTGGCTTCAAGTTAGTATACTGACCTCCTGGTATTTCAAAGTCATAGATTTCAGCATTTGAGTTAGTAAGGTCACTTTCAAACTTGTAGTAAATCTTTCTTAGGTCCCTGTAGTACTTGCCTAGCTCATTGTAGCCAAACATATCTATATGAGGGTCCCTGTCTGTAAACTTCAAGCCTTCTATTATAGCATTTAGTGATGGCTGTGAAGTTATACCTGCCATTGACTCTAGGGCAGCATCTACTATATCTACTCCTGCCTGTGAAGCCATTAGTAGTGTAGCAACACCATTACCACTAGTATCATGCGTATGTAGGTGAATTGGGGCCTTTACATTTTCCTTTAGTGCCCTGATTAATTCATATGCAGCATATGGCTTTAATAGACCAGCCATATCCTTTATGCCTATGATATCTGAACCAGCTGCTTCTAATTCCCTAGCCATATTCACATAGTAGTCTATAGTATACTTAGTCTTGTCTGGGTCAAGGACATCTCCTGTATAACACATAGCTGCCTCAACTATCTTACCAGTTTCCTGGGCTGTAGCCATAGACTGCTTCATGTTTTCTGTCCAGTTTAATGAGTCGAATATCCTAAATACATCTATACCAGAGTTTGCACTCTCCTTAATAAATTCGGCAATTACATTGTCTGGATAGTTTTTATAGCCAACACCGTTCGATGCTCTCAATAGCATCTGGAAGTTGACGCTAGGTATTGCTTCTCTCAACCTATGTAGTCTAGTCCATGGAGACTCCTTAAGGAACCTGTAGGCAACGTCAAATGTTGCTCCACCCCACATTTCTAAAGAGAACATATCCTTCTGGTAGTGCTCAGTAGCCTCAGCTATATTCATCAAGTCAAAGGTTCTAAACCTAGTCGCTATCAATGACTGGTGGGCGTCTCTCATCGTAGTATCAGTAAATAGAAGCTTCTTTTCATTCTTTATTTCTTCTATATAGGCCTTCTTACCTAGTCTTAGCAACTTGTCCCTGCTACCCTCAACCTTGGCAATTTCTCTAATCCTTGGCTCATATAGGGTATCAAATACCCTTCTTTCTTCACACTTGTTTTCATTAACTACTACGTTACCTATAAACTTAAGTAACTTAGTTCCCCTGTCCTTACTTTCTTCAATATCAAATAATTCTGGGTTTTCATCTATAAACTTTGTAGAGCATTCTCCTGCTATAAATCTTGGGTCTAGTAGTACATTTACTAGGAAGCCAACATTAGTCTTTACTCCCCTAACTCTCATTTCCTTGATAGACCTTACCATCTTATTGATAGCACCCCTAAATGTTCTATCGTAAGAAATAGTCTTTACTAGCAGTGAGTCATAGTATGGGCTAATTACGGCACCAGTAAATCCATTACCACCATCAAGTCTTATACCTGATCCTGATCCTGACCTATATACCTGTATCTTACCCGTATCTGGCATGAAGCCCTTCTTTGGGTCTTCTGTTGTAATTCTACACTGGATAGAATATCCCCTTACCTGTACATCATCCTGACTCTGTATATTGATTTCTGGGTCAGATAACTTGCAGCCTTCTGCAATTAGAATCTGACTCTGTACTATATCTATACCTGTAACTTCCTCTGTTACTGTGTGTTCAACCTGAACTCTAGTATTCATTTCTATAAAATAGTAGTCTCCATTTTTGTCTACCAAGAATTCTAGAGTACCAGCATTTGTGTAACCAACATGCTTAGCTATTCTAACAGCATCCTGACAAATTCTTTCCCTTACATCAGGATCTAGTGAAAATGCTGGAGCAAATTCTATAATCTTCTGGTGCCTTCTCTGAACAGAACAATCTCTTTCATATAAGTGGACGATATTTCCGTACTTGTCACCAAGAACCTGAACTTCTATATGCTTAGGGTCTTCTATATACTTTTCTATAAATATAAGGTCTTCTCCAAATGCCTTTCTTGATTCACTTCTTGCATTTTCAAACTCTATTTCAAGATCTTCTACACGGCGTACGATTCTCATACCTCTACCGCCACCACCGTTAGATGCCTTAACCATTACTGGGTAGCCTATCTTTTCAGCTACAGCCTTGGCCTCCTTTACAGTCTTTAGGGCCTTTTCAACACCTGGTATTGTAGGTACGTTTGCCTCATGTGCAACAATCTTTGAATTTATCTTGTCACCAAGCTTTTCCATTATAGAAGAGTCTGGCCCTATAAATGTGATTCCGTTTTCTTCACACTTCCTAGCAAACTCTGCATTTTCAGACAAGAATCCATAACCAGGATGGATAGCATCTACCTTTTTCTTCTTAGCTAGGGCTATGATTCCATCTATGTCCAAATAAGCATCTACTGGTCCCTTTCCTTCGCCTATAAGGTAAGATTCATCTGCCTTAGTTCTGAATAGGGCGTACTTATCTTCTTCACTATATATACCAACACTCCTAATCTGCAACTCTGCACAGGCTCTGAAGATTCTTATGGCAATTTCGCCTCTGTTGGCTACCAAAACTTTGTTAAACTTTTTAAGCATATGTCAACCTCCACTTTATTTTTTTAAATTTAATATCTCTATTATATACCAGTTTCGGTTTATTTTTAAATACCTAAAATCAAATTTTTTTTATAAAATAATGATTTATAAGGCAATTCCTAATTATTAAAAGGCTTATAATACGTACATTCCATAGATAAATAAAGGTTTTTCCCCAATTTTTTTGGCTTAATTCTTGACTTTTTATATGGTTTTAAATTTTTGCTAGATTTAGTAAAATTGCAATATTTTTAAGTTCATCTGTCAATTTTATCCTATTATCTCACTATTTCATCCAATATATAGCCTATTATTTGCTGTTTCTAGTGTTTGCCTTGCATTAATCTGTCAAATTTATGACATGAATTATTTCGAATATTCATCAACTCTTCATTTATATTGTTCGTTAATTTTTGTTTGTTTTTCATCTTAGTCCTATAGTAGATGCCAATGATAAATACACTCTTACTAGGTGATCAATTTCATATAAGTAGACTATTACTAATAGATCACTTTCACATAAACTATCATCCCTAAATATAGGCAAAAAAAAGACTCTAGTAAAAACTAGAGCCTAGTCACATGGCTACGTCCTATTCTCCCAGGCAGCTTCCCACCAAGTACCTTCAGCGCTAAGGAGCTTAACTTCTGTGTTCGGAATGGGAACAGGTGTATCCTCCTTGCTATAGTAACCATATTATTTGAGATTATACTCTCAAAACTGAATTCTAGCGATATCCAATGATATCCTTGGTCAAGTCCTCGATCTATTAGTATCAGTAAGCTACATACATTGCTGCACTTACACCTCTGACCTATCAACCAGGTAGTCTTCCTGGGATCTTAACCTTGCGGTGGAAATCTTATCTTGAAGTTGGCTTCGCGCTTAGATGCTTTCAGCGCTTATCCCTTCCATACATAGCTACCCAGCCATGCCCTTGGCAGAACAACTGGTACACCAGAGGTATGTCCATCCCGGTCCTCTCGTACTAAGGACAGATCTTCTCAAATTTCCTACGCCTGCGACGGATAGGGGACCGAACTGTCTCACGACGTTCTGAACCCAGCTCGCGTACCACTTTAATGGGCGAACAGCCCAACCCTTGGGACCAACTACAGCCCCAGGATGTGATGAGCCGACATCGAGGTGCCAAACCTCCCCGTCGATGTGGACTCTTGGGGGAGATAAGCCTGTTATCCCCAGGGTAGCTTTTATCCGTTGAGCGATGGCCCTTCCACTCAGAACCACCGGATCACTAAGTCCGTATTTCTACCTTGCTCGACCTGTATGTCTTGCAATCAAGCTCCCTTTTGCCTTTACACTCTTCGTACGATTTTCCGACCGTACTGAGGGAACCTTTGAGCGCCTCCGTTACCTTTTGGGAGGCGACCGCCCCAGTCAAACTGCCCACCAGACAGTGTCCCAAGACCAGATTCATGGCCTATGGTTAGAGTCCCAATACTACAAGGGTGGTATCCCAAGGGTGACTCCATCAAAACTGACGCCCTGATTTCATAGTCTCCCACCTATCCTGTACATGTAGTATCGAAACCCAATGTCAAGCTACAGTAAAGCTCCATGGGGTCTTTCCGTCCTGTCGCAGGTACCCGGCATCTTCACCGGGATTACAATTTCACCGAGTCTGTTGTTGAGACAGTGCCCAAATCGTTACGCCTTTCGTGCGGGTCGGAACTTACCCGACAAGGAATTTCGCTACCTTAGGACCGTTATAGTTACGGCCGCCGTTTACTGGGGCTTAAGATCACTGCTTCGATTGCTCTAACAGATCCCCTTAACCTTCCAGCACCGGGCAGGCGTCAGCTCCTATACATCGTCTTGCGACTTAGCAGAAACCTATGTTTTTGGTAAACAGTCGCTTGGGCCAATTCTCTGCGGCCCCATTGCTGGGGACACCCCTTATCCCTAAGTTACGGGGTCATTTTGCCGAGTTCCTAACAACAGTTCTCTCGCTGGCCTTAGGATACTCTCCTCACCCACCTGTGTCGGTTTGCGGTACGGGTACCTTTAATCTCGATAGAGACTTTTCTCGACAGTGTGAAATCAGCTGCTTCGCTACTTAGTTTCGCTCCCCATCGCGTCCCAGCATTAACTAAACGGATTTGCCTATCTAGTCTGCCTCAACGCTTAGACACACAACCAACAGTGTGCTCAGCTTATCCTACTGTGTCATCCCTTCTCTCAAACGATTATCGGTAGTACAGGAATCTCAACCTGTTGTCCATCGCCTACGCCTTTCGGCCTGAGCTTAGGTCCCGACTAACCCAGGGAGGACGAACCTTCCCCTGGAAACCTTGGGTTTTACGGTCTGAGGATTCTCACCCTCATCTCGCTACTCATGCCAACATTCTCTCTCCCATACTGTCCACGACTCCTTACGGTATCGCTTCAGCCTGCATGGGAAGCTCCCCTACCCATCATCATATGATGCCGTAGCTTCGGTAGTATGTTTTAGCCCCGGAAATCTTCGGCGCAGGATCACTCGACCAGTGAGCTATTACGCACTCTTTAAATGAGTGGCTGCTTCTAAGCCAACATCCTGGTTGTCTGTGCAATCCCACATCCTTTACCACTTAACATACATTTAGGGACCTTAGCTGACGGTCTGGGCTCTTTCCCTTTCGACTATGAACCTTATCACCCATAGTCTGACTCCTGAACAAAAGATAATGGCATTCGGAGTTTGATAGTCTTCGGTAAGTGCAATACCCCCTAGGACATTCAGTGCTCTACCTCCACATCTCTGAATTTCAAGGCTAGCCCTAAAGCTATTTCGGGGAGAACCAGCTATCTCCGAGCTCGATTGGAATTTCACCGCTACCCACAAGTCATCCCCGCACTTTTCAACGTACGTGGGTTCGGACCTCCACGAAATTTTACTTTCGCTTCATCCTGCTCATGGGTAGGTCGCCCGGTTTCGGGTCTACGTCATGTGACTATGGCGCCCAGTTAAGACTCGCTTTCGCTTCGGCTCCACACCTTAAGTGCTTAACCTTGCCACATAACGTAACTCGTTGGCCCGTTCTACAAAAAGTACGCGGTCACGCGAATAATGCGCTCCCACAGCTTGTAAGTGTAGGGGTTTCAGGTTCTATTTCACTCCCCTCCCGGGGTTCTTTTCACCTTTCCCTCACGGTACTATTCGCTATCGGTCACTAGGTAGTATTTAGCCTTGGGGGGTGGTCCCCCCTGCTTCCCACAAGGTTTCACGTGTCTCGTGGTACTCTGGATCATATCAAGAACTTTCTTGGCTTTGTATACGGGACTTTTACCCTCTGTGGTTGATCTTTCCAGACCTATTCTACTCGCAATAACCTTTCCTTAAGATATGTCCGCAACCCCAAATCAGTAAACTGACTTGGTTTGGGCTCTTCCGCGTTCGCTCGCCGCTACTAGCGGAATCGAATTTCTTTCTCTTCCTTCAGGTACTTAGATGTTTCAGTTCCCTGAGTTCCCCTCCATAGGCTATGTATTCACCTATGGATACTTGGACATTACTCCAAGTGAGTTTCCTCATTCAGAAATCTCCGGATCAAAGTGTATGTGCCACTCCCCGAAGCTTATCGCAGCTTATCACGTCTTTCATCGGCTCCTAGTGCCAAGGCATCCGCCCTACACCCTTAATAACTTGACCTTTAAGTTATTAATTGAGATTTTTCTATAGTCTATTTCTAGACTGTTAAAGAATAATTGGTTGTTTTTTTAATGAGTTTTCTCTCATTTCATTTATATCCGTTAGGATATTAAATAGATGTCATTGTATAATTATCACTAGTATTCAGTTTTCAAAGTACAATCTTTTGAAGATTCTAATGAACCTTCAAAATTGAACAGCAGGTAATTCTCCTTAGAAAGGAGGTGATCCAGCCGCACCTTCCGATACGGCTACCTTGTTACGACTTCACCCCAGTTATCGACGCCACCTTCGACGACTTCCTCCTTGCGGTTGGATAATCGGCTTCGGGTGTTTCCGACTCCCGTGGTGTGACGGGCGGTGTGTACAAGACCCGGGAACGCATTCACCGCAGCATTCTGATCTGCGATTACTAGTAACTCCAGCTTCATGTAGGCGAGTTTCAGCCTACAATCCGAACTGAGAATGGCTTTAAGGGATTGGCTCCACCTCACGGTTTGGCAACCCTCTGTACCACCCATTGTAGCACGTGTGTAGCCCTAAGCATAAGGGGCATGATGATTTGACGTCATCCCCACCTTCCTCCAGGTTATCCCTGGCAGTCTCTCTAGAGTGCCCAACTGAATGCTGGCAACTAAAGACAAGGGTTGCGCTCGTTGCGGGACTTAACCCAACATCTCACGACACGAGCTGACGACAACCATGCACCACCTGTCACCTCAGTCCCGAAGGAAGGGTGTGATTAAACACCTGTCCGAGGGATGTCAAGCTTAGGTAAGGTTCTTCGCGTTGCTTCGAATTAAACCACATGCTCCGCTACTTGTGCGGGTCCCCGTCAATTCCTTTGAGTTTCACACTTGCGTGCGTACTCCCCAGGCGGAGTACTTAATGCGTTAGCTGCGGCACCGAGGGGGGTAACCCCCGACACCTAGTACTCATCGTTTACAGCGTGGACTACCAGGGTATCTAATCCTGTTTGCTACCCACGCTTTCGTGCCTCAGTGTCAGTTGCAGTCCAGAAAGCCGCCTTCGCTACTGGTGTTCCTCCCAATATCTACGCATTTCACCGCTACACTGGGAATTCCACTTTCCTCTCCTGCACTCAAGTCCTCCAGTTTCGGCGGCTTACTACGGTTGAGCCGTAGCCTTTAACCACCGACTTGAAGGACCACCTACGCACCCTTTACGCCCAGTAAATCCGGATAACGCTAGCCCCCTACGTATTACCGCGGCTGCTGGCACGTAGTTAGCCGGGGCTTCCTCACAGGGTACCGTCATTATCTTCCCCTGCAACAGAACTTTACGATCCGAAGACCTTCATCGTTCACGCGGCGTTGCTGCATCAGGCTTTCGCCCATTGTGCAATATTCCCCACTGCTGCCTCCCGTAGGAGTTTGGACCGTGTCTCAGTTCCAATGTGGCCGATCACCCTCTCAGGTCGGCTACTGATCGTCGCCTTGGTGGGCAGTTATCTCACCAACTAGCTAATCAGACGCGGGTCCATCCTATACCGCTAACACTTTGATATATCTGCGATGCCGCAAATATATATTATCATGTATTAGTAAACTTTTCAGTATGTTATCCATGTGTATAGGGCAGGTTACCCACGCGTTACTCACCCGTCCGCCGCTTGGTTTTGCTCAGAATTGAACATTCTAGTCTTAGAATACTCAATACTGAGCAAACCCTCGCTCGACTTGCATGTGTTAGGCACGCCGCCAGCGTTCATCCTGAGCCAGGATCAAACTCTCATAAAAAATTTGTTACTGTGCTCAGACTATTGTTATCTCTAAAATATCTGGCTTGGTTTGTTTGTGGTTTAAATCAAGTAAGTTTGTCTTACATGGTTTAAACGATTAATCAATTGTCCTAAAAGGACTCATTGAATTAACCTGCTGTTCAATTTTCAAAGTTCATTATGTCGTTTTTGACGACTCATTAATAATAACACTTTTAGAATTACTTGTCAACACATATTTAAAAGTTTTTTTAAATTCTTTCAAAAAAGCTAGCTTTGATTTGAGCAAACCGTACGTATTAGCTATATTCCTACTTTTCCTCCCTTTTCTGGTCATTAATATAGGATCGATAGACACAAAAAGAGACCGCCTCATTTAACCTACCTCCAAATAATTGATTCTTGGTGTTCTACTCTTAGGGGTCAGTTACGGCCAGTCTCTTTTTTTATATAATACAATTGGCTAAATATTATACTAGTTTATTTGTTTACTATTAGTCACTAATTTCCTTCATTCTAGACATACTATTAATCACTAGCCTATTTAATTATAGGCCGTTCTTAGCTACTAATCGTCCTAATTACGTGTTTGTTTTTAGTCCCTAAGTATATTTAGGTCCTCACCTGACATTATCTTCTTCATAGTTCTCATGGAGCACATCTTTCCACACATAGTACAGGTATCATGATGCTCTGGTGTAGATTCAGCCCTATACTTTCTCGCCTTTTCTCCATCCATAGCCAGGTCAAACATGGCCTCCCAGTCTATATCAGCCCTTGCCTTGGCCATCATGTTGTCCCAGTCTCTTGCATGAGGTATTTTTTTGGCGATGTCTGCAGCATGGGCAGCTATCTTAGTGGCTATTATACCCTCCTTCATGTCATCAAGGTCAGGTAGTCTAAGGTGTTCAGCCGGAGTTACATAGCATAGGAAGTCAACGCCGGCAGCTGCAGCAATGGCTCCCCCAATGGCAGATGTAATATGGTCATAACCAGGTGCAACATCTGTAACGATAGGACCAAGTACATAGAATGGAGCTTCATGACAAAGCCTTTTTTCTAACTTTACATTGGCCTCAATTTCATCTATTGCCATATGGCCAGGACCTTCTATCATTACTTGGACATTCTTGTCCCAGGCCCTTAATGTCAATTCACCTAAAGTAGTCAACTCCTTTATCTGGCAAGCATCTGTAGCATCATCTATACAGCCTGGCCTTAGGGCATCGCCTAGACTCAAGGTCAAGTCGTATTCCTGACATATTTCAAGTAGCTCATCATACCTTTCATAGAATGGATTTTCTGCATCATTTAATTCCATCCATGCATACATTAGAGACCCACCCCTAGATACTATATTTGTGATTCTCTTATTTCTCTTAAATACCTTCATGGCCTCCCTGTTCATACCAGCGTGGATAGTCACAAAGTCTACACCATCCTTAGCATGCTTCCTAACTACATCAAGAAATTCATCCGCTGTTATGTCCTTTAGCTCCTTGTCATAGAAACCAATTGCATCGTAAACAGGCACTGTACCTATCATGGCAGATGACATGGCTATCAGCTTCTTCCTGAACTCCTCTGTCTTACCGAATGAAGATAGGTCCATGATTGCTTCAGCCTTCATATCTATTGCCTTCTTTACCTTTTCCAACTCCTTGTCTACATCTGGACAGTCTCTTGATATACCAAGATTTACATTTATCTTAGTGCTAAGACCAAGTCCTACACCCTCTGCTAATAGGCTCTTGTGGTTTACATTTGCGGGTATGGCTATCTTACCCTGGGCTACCCTCTCCATCAATAACTGTGGATCCATATACTCCTTTTGAGCCACCCTCTTCATCTGGTCAGTTAGTATGCCCTTTTTTGCTGCTTCCATCTGTGTCTTATACATAATTTGTTTTTCTCCTCTTTCTTCTATATTAATATAGGTTAAATTATTTACTCATTATCAATCTTGTAGAGGGTCTAAATGCCTATAGACCTAAACTCCTCTAATAGGGACCCTGGTCCTTGCTTCAGGATCATCCGCCCCAAGTATATCTGATATGGCGCATATACCATCTATACCTGTGCCCCTTAGGTAGTCTACCTTGCCCAGACCAATTCCCCCTATGGCCAAAACTGGTATGTGGATTTTATCTGTCATCTCCCTTATAGTATCTAAATCTACAAGCCCTGAGTCCTTCTTGGTATCTGTTGCAAAAATTGCCCCAACCCCTATATAGTCTGCCCCATACTTTTGGGCCTCTAGGGCCTCTTCCATATTTTTGGCAGATATGCCTACTATCTTCTTATGACCTATGATCTTCTTGGCCATCTGAATTGTCATATCCGACTGGCCCAGGTGGACCCCATCAGCATCCACTGCTAGGGCTATATCTAACCTGTCATTAATCACAAAATCAACTCCGTGCTTGTGGCAGATTTCTTTTAGCCTGAGGGCCCTCTCGTAAAAGTCCCTAGTATCCATATCCTTTTCCCTAAGCTGGACTATCCTTGCACCACCCATTATACTGGCCTCAACTGATTTATAAAAGTCCTTGCCCTTACAGGCCTTTTCATCTGTTACCAGGTAAATAGGATACTTGTACTCTACCTTTTCTACCTCTATCTTGGCTAGGTCTCTAATGGAGTATTGGTTGAACTTATATATGTTGTTCATTACATCTTCCCTATAGCTAGCAATTCCATTATTTTCTTCACTTTCTCTGACAGCTGCCTCTTCACCCGCTATGGACATTGCCAGGATTCCAGCGACAGCGCTCACTAGGGGACTAGCTCCTCCTCCTAAAAAACTGGCAGCCAAGGATGTAATCATACAACCAGTACCTGTAATATACGAAAGAAGGTCAGACTCATTATATATTTTGACTAGGTACCTTCCATCTGTGATTATATCTATCCTACCTGTAACAGCACATACACACCTATGGTCTCTTGCAACCTTAAGGGCTGCATCAATAGCCTCAAGGCTGTCCGCGCTAGAGTCAACCCCCTTTGACTTGGTATCCATGCCTGAAAGTGACATTATCTCAGAGGCATTACCCTTTATGATAGTAGGCTGTACCTCTGCTAGAAGGTCTACTATTGCCTCATTTCTAAACTGTGTTGCCCCAACACCAACAGGGTCTAGGACTATGCCTATATTGTGGTCATTTGCAGTCTTTCCAGCCTTTATCATAGTTTTAAGGGATGCCCCATTTATAATCCCATAATTTAATACAAGGGCATCTGAAATCCTAGTCATCTGGTCGACCTCTTCAAATCCATCCCCCATTACTGGTGATGCCCCTATGGCCAGGGTCACATTAGCGCAATCATTGATTGTTACGTAATTTGTCACCTGCTCTATTAGGGGCTTTTTCTCCCTTAGCTTTACTATTGCCTCACATAGGTCCTCTATCAAGCTTTCCTTATTCAAATTCAGCACCTCCCTGCTAATTCATTTTTAATCTCTTGCCTTATACAAACCAAACCTTGGTCTCAAACCATACCTAGACTCTTGTAGATTTCCCCCATTGGGTTTGTAGGCCCGCATCCCCTTCCTATGTCTAAGGAGTTTTCTATGGCCATACTTATAAAGTCCTTGGCCCTGAATACAGCTTCTTCCAGGTCGTATCCCTTGGCTACATTGGCTGCAATGGCTGACGAAAGTGTGCATCCCGTCCCATGAGTATTTTTTGTTTCTATTCTTTGGTGGTCATACCTGTATACCCTAGCATCGGCCGTAACTAAAACATCGCAAGGTCTGTCTAAGAGATGCCCCCCTTTTACCAAGACATTCTTTCCGGTATGTCCCGAGATTAGCCTACCAGCCACTTCCATACTTTCACAGGAGTCTATCAGAAGCCCCCCTCTACCCATAAGGTTTAATATGCAGGCAGCTTCTGCCAGATTGGGTGTAATCAAGTCTACAAGTGGTATTAAGCCTTCTAGCAAGACCCTCTTGGCCTGACTATTAAGCAGGTCAAAGCCTGATGTCGATACCATTACAGGGTCTAAGACCACAAATGGTGGCCTGTATATGTCCATGCAATCCCTCACAGCTTCTATAATATCGATTTCAGACAGCATACCTATCTTGACTGCATCCACCTCTATATCCTCAAATACGGCCCTTATTTGGTCCTTAACCATAGATGCAGAAACCCTTTCTACCCTCTTGACACCCAGGGTGTTTTGGGCGGTTATAGCAGTAATGGCTGACATACCATATACTCCTATGGCTGCAAATGTTTTCAGATCGGTTTGAATGCCAGCCCCCTCCACTAGAGTCTGAGCCAGCAATGGTCAGAACTTTCTTCATTTCAATCCCTCCTGAATAATTATTAAGTTTCCAGGAAAAAAAAAGCATGCACCCTTTGGTACATGCTTAATAATCCTATTATATATTCTTCCTACGTTGGCATTATCCAAATCAGGTTCTAGGGTCAAGGCTCACATCCTTTTCTCAGCCGATTTATCAGCTCCCCTTCTTATTTAATTTTCTAAACCTATAATATCACAAAGCCTAGCTCCTGACAATAAGAGTTTAAATAATTACTTAATTTATATTATAACAATCCTGCCAGTATAGGCACAGTCAATATGCTGAGTACAGTCGTCAAGAAAACGCACTTTGACGAAAATTCTATACTAGTATTATATCTCTCAGCCATTATAGTGGTAAAGGCTGGCGCAGGCAAGGCTGCTGTGAAGAACAATATTGCCAATGGTAGGTTTTGGTTTGCATTTATTCCCAGAACCTTAAATATAACTACCATCACAAGGGGTAGTAAAACCATCCTGATTATCGTCAACCTGTAGGCCTCCTTGTCTGTGAACATATTTCTAACATCATACCTTGATAGGGACATACCGACTACCATCATTGATAGCGGAACTGTTAGGTTGGCAACATATGTTACTAGGGTAAGGACAGGCTCTGGTATTGGTATCTGTAGAAAGAATATAAACATACCTACTACTACAGCTATATTCTGCTTAGTGAAGATTATATGCCTAAGCCTTATGTGGTCCTTTAGGTTGTAGTTTAAAGTTATAAGCTTTATACCTAAAGAGAATATTAAGACATTCTGTACTACATTGCCCATGGCCATAAGGAAAAGACCATCATTGCCATATAGGGCATACATAAGGGGGTATCCAACAAAGGCATTATTAGAAAATACCAGAGCGAATATCCAGCTACCTGACTTGCTAGGATTTACTTTCAAAATTTAGTAGCATAATAGGCTAGGCCAGATAGGACTAGCTGAAATATTAAAATTGCCACCATTACCTTTATAGCATCACCCAATAACCTAGCATCAAAGGGCCTAACCATTGATAGGGCGATTGTGCACGGCATACTCACGTCCACTACCAGATTTGTAAGATCATTGATAGATGAATGTGCAACTATCTTCTTTATACCTATTAGATAGCCCAAAAATAGGAGCATAAATAATATCAGAACATTAGTAAAAACAACTTGCAAAAAAAATCTCCTCTCTTCTCGTAAAATCACCATAGTAGTATAACATATTGCTTTTAAATATATCTAGCTAAAAAACCAAAAATAATTATATGTTTAAGTTTTTATTTTTATGGGCTTATATAATTAGCTGAAGAGAGGAGAATATTTAATTTTCTATTATGGTTTGTAGACCAGTACCCTTAGGGAGTTGATTACCGCTAAGACTGCTACACCAACATCTGCAAAAATTGCCATCCACATATTCGCTATACCAAGAGTACCCAATACCATGACTAATATCTTTATTCCTATGGCAAGGATTATATTTTGCCATGCTATCTTCTTGGTCATCCTAGATATCCTTATAGCCGTTGGGAGCTTGGCCATTTCATCTGTCATTATTACTATATCTGAGGCCTCTATTGCAGCATCAGATCCTATGCCGCCCATAGACAAGCCCACATCTGCCCTGGCTATTACCGGAGCATCATTTATACCATCACCTATAAAGGCAAGTTTGGCCTGGTCTGGCATATCCTTCATCAGGTCCTCAACTATTTCCACCTTTTGGTTAGGAAGGAGGTTTGCCTTGTAGCCGGTAAGCCCTAGGTCGTCTGAAAATTCTTTTGCTACATCTTCACTGTCACCTGTAAGCATAACCAAATTTTCTACACCCAAGCCCTTTAGGTCTGCAAGGGCAGCCTTGATGCCTGGTCTTAGCTGGTCAGCTATTTCCACACAGCCCTTGTATATCGAATCTACTGCAATATATACCTTTGTTGAAGAATTTTTCACTTCCCTATAATCTATATTTTCCGCTTCCATCAGCCTGGCATTACCAGCTAGGATTTCCTGCCCCTGGTAAACTAACTTAATTCCCTGGGCTGGTATTTCCTGATATGAAGTAAGACTAGTCTTGTCTAGGTCCCTGGCTAGGCCAGCCTCTTGGCACCAAGCAAGTATAGACTTGGCGATAGGGTGGTTAGATGAAGATTCCGCTATACTGGCATATACCATTAGGTCCTTTTCATCCACTCCTTCGGCCCTATTTATATTAACTACCTTGAATACTCCCTCTGTAAGAGTTCCTGTCTTATCAAAAACTATAGTCTTAAGTGATATCAAGGCATCAAGGTAGTTACTACCCTTGACCAAGATACCCTTTGAAGATGCAAGCCCTATACCTGAGAAATAAGTCAAAGGTATAGATAATACCAAGGCACATGGGCAGGATACTACCAAGAAAATTAAACCCCTATACAGCCAAGTTTTAAAATCCTGGCCCCCAACAAGGGGTGGCAATAGCATAATGGCTATAGCAAGACCCACTACTATAGGTGTATAGTACTTGGCAAATACACTGATAAAGTTCTCTGTATTAGACTTATTGGCGCTGGCATTTTCCACCATATCCAAGATTCTAGCCACAGTAGAATCCTGGTATAACTTTGTTACCTCTACCTCTATAAGTGCCTCCTTATTGATGACACCTGACAATACCTCATCGCCCTCTCTGGCTGACCTAAGAACCGATTCACCTGTAATGGCAGATGTATCGAGCCTGCTTTGTCCCTTGACTATAAGGCCATCAAGAGGAACCCTCTCTCCAACCTTGACTAGAAGTCTGTCACCGACCTTGACCTCTTCTGGTCTTACCTCAACTACCTGTCCGTCAACTATAAGGTTGGCCACCTGTGGGGCTATATCCATCAAGGCCTCTATATTCCTTCTAGACCTACCTACGGCCAATTCCTCTAAGGCTTCACCCACACCATAGAATAGCATAACACCTACAGCCTCAGGATATTCACCTATGGCTGCCGCACCTGAAGTGGCAACAGTCATCAGAAAGTTTTCATCCAAGGCATTACCCTTTATTATATTTCTGACTGCTGCCAGGATAACATCCTTACCAGACAATATATAGGCGGCGGCTAAAAATGCCAGATAAGCCGGATATGGAAGTCCAAGCCTATTACCTATCATGGCTACAGCATATAGTATAATTGCTGCTATCAAAAAGCTATTTGATTCTTTATGCTCATGTCCGCGTTCTGACTTGCCATCCTCTATATGGTTCTTGTCGGTCTGGTCGCTTAGACCTGCCCTAAAGTCTTCGGCAGTCACGGTTCTTCCTGCCAGCTTTAGGCTTATATCCAAGCCTGGCTCTGTATCGTCGATTATACTTATCAACTGGTCGACCACCTGGTCCTGGTCATATCCATCGCCTATATCTACAGTCAACTTCTTATTTATAAAGTTTAGGTTGGCCCTATCTATCTCCTTCCTGGCCTTGACCTTTTCCTCTATAATCCCTGCGCAGTTGGCACAATTTAGGCCCCCCCATTGTAACTTCTACTCTAGTCATAACTAACACCTTCCATTCCTAATATTTCAAAAAATAAAATAATCACTAATAGTACATTTCCTTTATATGGTCTAGACCAAAGCTAAATATCTTGTCTATATGTTGGTCGTCTAGCGAATAAAAAACTGTCTTGCCTTCCTTCCTAAACTTGACCAGCCTAGCCTTTTTCAAGACCCTTAACTGGTGAGATATAGCAGACTGAGTCATATCAAGTAGACTTGCTATATCACATACACACACATCTCACTTTCCAAAAGGGCGTATATTATCTTCACCCTAGTAACATCTCCAAATACCTTAAATAGCTCTACCAAATCATATACCATTTCCTCTGTTGGACTGCCTTCCCTTGCGTCTTCAAGCCTATCCTCATGCAGAAAGTACTCTTGGCATAGCTCTATATTATCATCTGTCAACTTCTTAACTGGCATCTTGTCCTCCTTTTAAGCCTGGGACTTATCTTTATTTATAATATCCTAGTTTCAATCCCTATTTCAAAACAAATATATGAACAATCATTCATATGTTTGTTTTATATAATTATAAACCCTTGCTTCCTATATGTAAAGAGTATTTTTGATTTTTTTTGTATTTAAGTGTAGAATGTAGCTAGGGCTATCCTTTAGGTGACCCTGCTAGCAATAGATAACTTATATGCTTAAATAGGAGGCTTAGGTATAAAAATAGGTGTAACAACAGAAAACGGCCTAAGGGGACCACTCTTCATGCCACCACTAGGATAGACATTACAAAGGGACTAGTTTTAGGAGCTTTTACACTCCTATCAACTAGTCCCCTTATTATTTTTTTGTTCTATACTTACTTCTTTCTTTGCCTTTACATTATTATATCTATATCTATCTTGCCTTTCTATATTACTAAGACCCTTGCATGCTCTATATACTTGGTTTTTAAGACAAGTTATAGTTTCTACTGGGTCACTACATATACTCTCAAGCTTCCTAGTCTAGGTTTAGCTTCTTGTCTAATATATAGTAAGTGATGATGTACTCTACTGCCAATACAATCAAAGACAAGCCCAAGAATGAAAGTAAGAAATGCGATGAATACTGGGTAGCTATTTCAATTACGTCATTCATTGTCTGGCTAATATTTGTCTGGTCAACACTCTGAAGTAGGTTGTAGTATCTAGCATTGAAGGATGAAAACATCGCATCAAGTCCTGCGTATCCAAGCTTTGTCATTATATACTCTGATACTATAGAGAATACAACAAAGAAGCCTATAGCTGATATGTTCTTATGCTTCTTAAATGCTGGCATCTGACCGAACGAAATCGATGCATATATCAGCATTGTAGAAGATATTATTGAAACTAAAATGTGTACAATAGCTAGGACTATAACTAGGTATGTACCAGGCTTCTTAAATGCCATATTAACAACCTCAATAAAACCTTGGTCTACATTTCTAAAATTTAAATCACCAATAAAGTATGCTATTAATATCATTACAAGGACTACCACAAATACTGATAATAAATTAAATATTAAAATAGCTATGGCCTTTGACCAAATAATATTATGGGTAGATGTAGGTATTGTAAACATTAGATAGCCCTCATCCCCTAATAGGGAGCGGTTAAACCTAGTAATTGTAAATACCAAAAGACCAACACTAAGCGCTATCATGCCAAACATGCACAGTAGGCCAGAGCTGAAACCTAAAACCTCAAGAGCATCACTGGATGTCTTTATAGTACTAATAAAGGTAATTGAAGCAGCTATTATAATTGCATACAAGACAAAAAAGAACTTGTATATTGACTTTAACTCATATTTTACTAACTTTCTTAACATCTAAATTCCTCCCTAAAAATAGCATCTATAGACTTGCCATACTTTTCTCTCAAGGCCTCTGTTTCCTCGTGTAGTACAACACTACCGTCATTTACAAAGATAACCTCATCACATATTGTCTCAATGTCACTGATCAGGTGTGTAACTATCAGAAGACTGCTTTCCTCTGGCAAGTTTGTCAAAATTGTCTTCATAATATACGACCTAGCAGCTGGGTCAACACCAGCTATAGGCTCATCCAAGATATATAGGTCTGCCTGCCTAGACATAACCAAAACCAACTGAACCTTTTCCTTTGTACCCTTTGACAGGTTTTTCAGCTTTTCATTTAAGCCTATCTTCATATCGCTGAACATCTGCTCTGCCCTCTGTCTATCGAAGTCTTCAAATAGGTCATCAAAGAAGTCCAAAATATCCTTGACCTTCATCCAATTATTAAGGTAGGTTCTTTCTGGTAGGTAGGAAACCATGGCCTTTGTTTCCTTACCAATCTTCTTGCCCCCAACCAGGATTACACCATCTGTTACTGGCATTAGACCATTTATCAACTTTACAAGTGTCGTCTTACCACACCCGTTTGGTCCTAAGAAGCCAACTATTTTTCCCTTTTCTATAGAAAAGGACATATTTTTCAAAACTCTCTTCTTTCCATATGATTTTCTTACCTGGTCTACATATAATACTGTGTTTTCGCTTATAAGCTCTTCCTTATTTATAGCCATCTCTTATTCCTCCTCAAATAATATCTTTTTGTACGCTTCCACTATATCTTCCTTATCAAATCCAAGTGAATATAGGGCCTCAATTGATTCTCTTATCAAAACCTGACTCATCTTGTACCTCTCTTCCTTAATCAAGTCCAAATTATCTGTTACAAACCTGCCCCTAGTCCTCTGGGAAAATACTAAATTCTGATTTTCTAGCTCCTGTAGGGCCCTTTGTATAGTATTCGGATTAATCTCGTATTCACCTGCCAATGCTCTTACAGGCTCTAGCTGCTGGCCTGGCTGATATACACCCGCTATAATCTTCTTTTTGATAATATCTATAACCTGAAGATAAAGGGGTATATTGTTGTCAAAAACATAAAGCCATATACAAACTCCTTTTCTGTATCACTGTATTGTTGTACTAATTCTTTAATACAATGATACATCTTTCTATAAAAGTATGTCAAGCACTTTTTTTAAAAAAGTAAAAAAACCTAGATATTCATTATGAATAACTAGGTTTTTCCTATAGAGGCGACATCCAGATTCGAACTGGAGATCAAGGAGTTGCAGTCCACTGCCTTACCACTTGGCTATGTCGCCATACTATAAAATTGTACAAAAAAATGGACCATCAGGGGCTCGAACCCTGGACACCCTGATTAAGAGTCAGGTGCTCTCCCAGCTGAGCTAATGGTCCATGTTGTTGGTAGCGGTAACGGGACTCGAACCTGTGACCTTTCGGGTATGAACCGAACGCTCTAGCCAACTAAGCTATACCGCCATATTATATCTCTATGGTGCCTAGAGGCGGAATCGAACCACCGACACGGGGATTTTCAGTCCCCTGCTCTACCGACTGAGCTATCTAGGCAAAGTGGCGGAGAGGGTGGGATTCGAACCCACGGTGCCTCACGACATCACTGGTTTTCAAGACCAGCTCCTTAAACCACTCGGACACCTCTCCACATAAATTATTAATTATATTTGGCTGGGGATGCGGGACTCGAACCCACGGATGCATGAGTCAAAGTCATGTGCCTTACCGACTTGGCTAATCCCCAATATTAATAGTGAGCGTTCAGTACACTCCCCTGCACGGGCCACATCTTGACCCTCTTAAATCTGTTCATACCAGATAAATTTCAAAAATAAACTTGGTGCGGATGAAGGGAGTCGAACCCCCACGCCAAAGGCGCTAGATCCTAAGTCTAGTGCGTCTGCCAATTCCGCCACATCCGCGCATTTTAGTTTATTCTGTTGGTGGAGGATGGTGGATTCGAACCACCGAAGTCGGTGACAACAGATTTACAGTCTGCCCCCTTTGGCCGCTCGGGAAATCCTCCACGTGGAGCTGGTGATAGGAATCGAACCTACAACCTGCTGATTACAAGTCAGCTGCTCTACCGTTGAGCCACACCAGCATGTGTGTATTAATGGCGACCTGGAAGGGGCTCGAACCCTCGACCTCCAGCGTGACAGGCTGGCATTCTAACCAACTGAACTACCAGGCCGCATTTATTGGTGGGAGTAACAGGGCTCGAACCTGTGACCCCCTGCTTGTAAGGCAGATGCTCTCCCAGCTGAGCTATACTCCCACTTCTGGAGCGGGTGAAGGGGATCGAACCCTCACAGCTGGCTTGGAAGGCCAGAACTCTACCATTGAGCTACACCCGCATATAAAAGTGACTCCTAGGGGAATCGAACCCCTGTTACCGCCGTGAAAGGGCGGTGTCTTAACCGCTTGACCAAGGAGCCATATTAGTTTGGCACACTTTTTGTAAGTTTTTTAATGGTTGCGGAGGAAGGACTTGAACCTTCGACCTTCGGGTTATGAGCCCGACGAGCTACCAACTGCTCCACCCCCGCGATATTGTAATAAGTGGTGCCGAAGACCGGAATCGAACCGGTACGAAAGTATAAGTTTCGCAGGATTTTAAGTCCTGTGCGTCTGCCAGTTCCGCCACTTCGGCAATACATGGCTCCAAGGGTGGGGCTCGAACCCACAGCCTACCGGTTAACAGCCGGTTGCTCCACCATTGAGCTACCTTGGAATATAAATTGGAGGCGACATCCAGATTCGAACTGGAGATCAAGGAGTTGCAGTCCACTGCCTTACCACTTGGCTATGTCGCCTCATAAAATACTATCTGGGGTGGATAAAGAGATTCGAACTCTCGGTCTCCAGAGCCACAATCTGGCGCTTTAACCAACTAAGCTATACCCACCACAATGGTCGAGGTGAAGGGACTCGAACCCCCGGCCCCATGGTCCCAAACCACGTGCGCTACCAAACTGCGCTACACCTCGGCAATAGTATTTTAAAAAAAATATGGTGGACCATCAGGGACTCGAACCCCGGACCTACCGGTTATGAGCCGGGCGCTCTAACCAACTGAGCTAATGGTCCACATAAGTAGCGGTAACGGGACTCGAACCTGTGACCTTTCGGGTATGAACCGAACGCTCTAGCCAACTAAGCTATACCGCCATATTAATGATTTTTATTTAATTTCAAAAAATGGTGGACCATCAGGGGCTCGAACCCTGGACACCCTGATTAAGAGTCAGGTGCTCTCCCAGCTGAGCTAATGGTCCACAATTTTGGCAGGGGATGAGGGATTTGAACCCCCGAATGTATGAGTCAGAGTCATATGCCTTACCGCTTGGCGAATCCCCTATATTAATATAAAGTGGTGAGCGCACAGGGATTCGAACCCCGGACACACGCCTTAGAAGGGCGTTGCTCTATCCAGCTGAGCTATGCACCCACATTTATATTGGAGCGGGAAACGAGATTCGAACTCGCGACTTCGACCTTGGCAAGGTCGCGCTCTACCGCTGAACTATTCCCGCTCATTGAAATATAAAAAATAAACTTGGTGCGGATGAAGGGAGTCGAACCCCCACGCCAAAGGCGCTAGATCCTAAGTCTAGTGCGTCTGCCAATTCCGCCACATCCGCGCATTTTAGTTTATTCTGTTGGTGGAGGATGGTGGATTCGAACCACCGAAGTCGGTGACAACAGATTTACAGTCTGCCCCCTTTGGCCGCTCGGGAAATCCTCCACGTGGAGCTGGTGATAGGAATCGAACCTACAACCTGCTGATTACAAGTCAGCTGCTCTACCGTTGAGCCACACCAGCATGTGTGTATTAATGGCGACCTGGAAGGGGCTCGAACCCTCGACCTCCAGCGTGACAGGCTGGCATTCTAACCAACTGAACTACCAGGCCGCATTTATTGGTGGGAGTAACAGGGCTCGAACCTGTGACCCCCTGCTTGTAAGGCAGATGCTCTCCCAGCTGAGCTATACTCCCACTTCTGGAGCGGGTGAAGGGGATCGAACCCTCACAGCTGGCTTGGAAGGCCAGAACTCTACCATTGAGCTACACCCGCATATAAAATTATGACTCATAGGGGATTCGAACCCCTGTTGCCGCCGTGAGAGGGCGGAGTCTTAACCACTTGACCAATGAGCCGCATGCCGACCTCGCCTAGTCAAGGCTTGTTTCAATCACTACTGTTTTGAACAAGTATTATAATATCAAAATTGCCCTTAAAAGTCAATAGCTTTTTTTCAAGAAAAAAATTTGTATCCCTATAGTTTTTTTCGTAAAATGACTTTTTAATCAACCTTAGACGCTGGAAAAAGCCTATACTTTCTCAGTTGCCGAAAAGTGTGTTCGCCTATTATCTACACTCTACAACTAAAATTATAAAGATTGTCTTAAGAATATATTATATTTCCGTTAAAGTACTTTTTACTTGTTCCTATTTTTGGTCTATAATTTTTTTATGTAATTAAGGAGGGTATTAATATGAAAAAGGTATTAATAATGACCGCCTCTACTGGAGGGGGCCACAATAGGGCTGCAAAGGCCATTATTGAAGAACTAGAAAAAAAGGACCTACCAGGGTCATAATATAGAATGTAAAATTATTGATAGTTTCAAGCTAGTAAGTACTGCCATGGACAAGCTGATATCAGATGGTTATGAAATATCAGCCAAGTATACCCCATCAGCATATGGCCGCATGTACAAGCTATCTGATAAGAAATTTTTTGCCATAAATGAATTTAAGAGCAATCCTATAGCCTTGATACTTGCAAGGAAGTTTAAAAAACTGATACTTGAGGAGGAGCCTGACCTAATAATAGGTACCCATGCCTTTCCGCTAGTAGCCCTAAGTAGGCTAAAAAGGGGGGCCAGGGGTGAGGACCTAGAGGATGCCTTCTCAGAATTTGTGGCCAAAACTAATGAAGATGAGTACAACTTCCCACCACTTATATCTGTCTTGACTGACTATACAGCCCATTCAGCCTACCTACAGAATGAAATAGACTACTATATATGTGGAGATGAGTATGTCAAGGAGCTCCTTATAGAGGATGGTATAGAAGAATCAAGGGTAATGCCTTTTGGTATTCCTGTAGAAAAGTCTTTCCTAGAAAATAGGCCTAGGGACCTAGTTCTTAGAGAATTGGGCCTAGATCCAGAAAAGAAGACCATCCTTTTGATGGGTGGTAGCTTTGGGGCTGGTAATATTAAGGGCACTCTTGAGGATATTTGCCAAATAGACAGGACCTTCCAGGTCCTAGTTGTAACAGGAAGAAATGCCCACCTAAAGAGGTCTCTTGAGAGAAGGATAGAAGACTATAATGGCAATATTGATATAAAGATAATAGGCTTTACAAGGAATATGAACGATATTCTTCCAGCCATAGATATCCTGATCACTAAGCCAGGTGGTCTGACTACTACAGAGGCCCTTTTAAAGGATGTACCTATGGTCATACCATACTTTATCCCTGGTCAGGAGGGTGAAAACCTAGACTTCCTAACCAACTGTGGTGTTGCCATAAGAACTACTAAAAAGTTCTCTATTAAGTCTGTTATAAAGGTCCTACTTGACCATCCTGAAAGACTTGAAAGGATGAAGGACAATATTAGGCTGATTAAAAAACTAAACTCCGCTGAGAATATAGCAGACCTAGCCCTAGATATATTTGATAGGTCAAATGTCGACTACCAGTCTATACATTTAAAACAGAACCTATTGACCAAGATAGAAAACAGCATGATGATCAGTAAGAGCACTATAGTAAAAGCCTGGTCTACATACTCCTTATAAATAGGCTCTATGTCAAATAACGTTGGTGATAATTTAAATCAATAAAATCTATTAAATTATGCTGCAGCATCCATAGCAAACTTATAGCTATGGATGTTGCCTTTTTGTATCTTATACCTTTCCATTAGCATTATCCTTGCCTTAAAAATTTCTAAAGCTCCTATATCCGTAGGATACTCTTTTAATTACCTTTATCTTATTATTCTTACCCTCCACCATAGCATTCGTATAGTCATATTTTAATGAGTTAACCACATACTTTTTAAGCTTTTTAAGGGTTTTTATACTCTTCCTAAAAACACATCGGTATTTTATCAGTCCTAGTATTTAGAATATCTTCAAGCATAGCTACATCATTATTAGATATACTTAATAGGAAGTTTTGATAAAAAAATCATAGGCTTCTTTTAAGTTAGGGAATTTTTCCTAACATGTAGTCTAATATGTCAACTGAACTAGTCATATTTTTTTAAAGTGTATATTCTTGTAAAAAAATATCCTGTTTAACTCCCAGTTCTTTGTAAGTGGTATTTTCCAGTATCTCTTCAGTATTTTATACTCTTTAGACCTGGTATTAAGCTTCTTCATCTCGTTTATTCTTAGCTTGTTTAACTCTCTCGTCAAGAGTTGTACTATGTGGAATTTATCAACTACGATATTGGCATTTGGAAAGACCTTCTTGGCAAGATCAATATATGGCCTATACATGTCTGTAGTTACATATTCAACCATCTTTCTTGCCTTTAGTGGATAGGAGTTAAAATACTCAAAGAGGTATCTTTGTCTCCTATCTGCCAGGATATCAAAAATATGACCACCTTCTAAATCGGTTAAATTCACACTCATAGACGCGTCAACTGTATTTACTGACTTGAATTCGTCTATTGATAGAATCCTAGGAAGATAATTTTTTCTTCTCCTATCTTCAGTTAAACGGAGTATTCTGGCAACACTAGTAGGAGATACACAGTGTTCTCTTGCAATTAGGTCCATTGACTTAGTCTCACATAGGTTTAAAACGATTGACCTTTTAACATCATTCGATATGAAGCACCCCTTATCTACGATAGGTGTTTTAGCCATAAATGTTGACTCGCAATGTTTACAGAAGAACCTCTGCTTTTTAACCATCAATATCAAAGGGTTTGTATTAACCCTATTAAAAAGTATTTTTACGGTCTGACTCCCATTTTTAGTTATGTCATAATTTTCATTGACTATACCACATTTAGGGCAGCAAGCTGGCCTATATGAAAGCTTTCCCCTTAAGACTGTATATTCTATCCCCTTAATGTTTTCTTTTTCGTTACCTAAAAATTACTAAATTTTTTTATCGTTAATTCCTAAGATTTCTGTTATACTAGCATTAGAACACATATCATTTCTCCTTATTATCATGATTTAAATTATACACGAGATTTGATGTGTTTCCTATTTTTTTTTAAGAAATTTAGCGTTGGGAGAGAATTTTTTTCTCTCACCAACGCTAAATATTATACAACCTATAAATAGAAAAATAGCGTTGAAAGAGAATTTATTTTTCCCTATCAACGCTATTATTTTACTAAATACAAATTTCAATATAGGGCTTCATACCCATAATAGTTTTATAATCGATACTTGCCTACTAGTTCTTTTAGAAATTTAATATATATGTAAATTCCAAATAAAAACCAGCATTATCCCACGCACCACATAAGTTATGACCTTGTATGAAGGATTGTCTTTAGGAACAATCTTGTCTAAAGCTATTATCAATAAACTAAATCCTATAATCACAACCTTAATATCTGGCATTGTATCTACCCCCTAAAGTTAACTACTTTTTACTATGAGGCTCGTAGTAGTCCTCTTCATAATCAAATTGAAAGTTTCTAGCATTATTCCTAAATACACTGGTATCATTGACCCTCTTGTATCTAGAAGTCTTGCCTAATTTACTTGCCTTGGTCTGGTTGTGTCTCTTCTTGACTACCAGCCCCAGGGCCTTGTTTTCATCATATTCCTTAGCCATATTTCTAACCCTCTTTTGGTTCAAGCTATACTGGTCCAAGCAGGCCAGTGCTATCTCCAACTCCTGGTCTAGGTCCATCATATCTCTCTTCTTCCCTCTAGGGCCTTTGAAATCGTCACATCGTCCGCATACTCTAGGTCCCCGCCTACTGGTAGACCATGGGCTATCCTAGTAACCTTAATCCCCATAGGTTTTACTAGCCTGGAAATATACATAGCCGTGGCCTCTCCCTCAATAGTAGGGTTTGTAGCCATGATTATTTCCTTGACACTACCGTCGCCCAGCCTTGAAATCAGCTCCTTGATATTTAGCATATCGGGGCCAATTCCATCCATAGGTGATATAACCCCATTTAAGACATGGTAACGACCACTGTAGTCCTTGGTTCTCTCCATTGCTGCCACATCTCTTGGGTCCTCAACTACACATATAGTGGACGGGTCCCTATGACTGTTGGCACATATAGGACATACCTCTGAATCAGAAATATTACAGCAGACACTGCAATACTTTATTTCATTTTTAACATCTACCAGAGCCTTGGATAGGCCTGTTACATCCTTTATATCCATATTGATAACGTGGAAGGCTAGCCTCTGGGCTGTCTTCCTTCCTATGCCTGGTAGCTTTGAAAATTCATTTATGAGCCTGTCAATCGGCTCGCTATAATTCTCCATACTCTTCTATCACCTTCTAAATCCCTACTAGCCAACTAGAAAGGTAGGTTCATACCACCTGTTAACTTGCCCATCTGAGACTTTGTAGCTCATCTATTTCTCTCATGGCCTGGTTTACAGCACTCATTACTAGGTCCTCTAGCATTTCTATATCATCTGGGTCCACTACCTCAGGCTTGATGTTGATTGCTACTACTTCCTTCTTACCGTTTACCTTTACAACCACGGCTCCACCACCTACAGAAGCTTCTAGCTCCTTGGCTTCTAGCTCCTCTTGGGCCTTCTGCATATCTGCCTGCATCTTTTGAGCCTGCTTAAGTAGGTTATTCATGTTCATTCCACCTGGCATTCCTCCGCCAAATCCACCTTTTTTAGCCATTATCTTTTCCTCCTAAATTTACACTTTTCTTCATTTATATTAAGCTTATTATTCTCTTAAGCCTTATCATCCTTTATTTCTAGGGTATCACCTAGAACATCCTCAAGTAGGGCCTCTTCTGGGCTCTTTTCATCTTCCACTGGGTCTTCCTGGTCAAAATTCATATTTTTCATATCAGTCACCTTGATAAACCTCAGGTCAATCTTTAGACCACATATCCTGGATAAGGTATCCTGTATATAGGCCTTGTTGGCCTCTTCTTCCAACCTCTCTATAGCAAAAGTCAAACTTGTCTTCCAATATTATATAGAGTATGCCATTTTTATATCTTAGACCCTGCTTTTGTATTAAAAAGGCCCTTAGGGGCATCTTCTTATCCGCCTTCATCTGGTCTAGGAACCTGTCCCAGTTTTCATTTATAAGGACCAGGTCCTCATCGTCTATTATATCAAATTTATCAAGGCTGTCCAGACTTGACTTTTGTCACAGGATCCTGACTAGAATATACCTGGCCTGGTAACTGGTTGGCTGCCTGGGCCTGGGCAAGCTGGTTTACCTGGTCTGGAGACAGGTTGGCATTTATACTAATCCTACCATCTTCAACCAACTTCTCTAGCTTTTCCAACCTCTTTGCCAGGGCCTGGTCTGACTGGTCCATAGCTGGCGATGCTAGCTTCATTATATATATTTCCAGGGTCATCCTCTGGTTTGTAGAAAATCTCAGCTTTTCAGATAGGTCTGACAGGATAGTTAGTATCCTAATGATTTCCTCAGTCTCTATTCCACCTGCGAGGCCAAGTATTTCCTGGACTTGGTCCTTGGTCAGGTCAACTAGGTCACTTGCCTGTCCGAAGATTTTGACCATCATCAAGGACCTGAAAAAGTCTGTAATATCTTCTACCAGGAGCCTTAGGTCCTTACCCCACATAAAATAGTCGTCTATCATTTTCATAGACCTACATACATCCGCATCTATTATGGCCTTGGCCATTTCTAGCAATTGACCTGGATCGGATCCACCTAGCAGGTCTAAAACCTGGTCCCCTGTCAGACTACTACCGCCAAAGGATAGGCACTTGTCTAGGATACTTAGAGAATCCCTGACTGATCCTTGGCCATTTCTGGCTATTATCCTAAGGGCATCCTCGTCTATGTCTATAGACTCACTCTGGCATATGCTCCTCATCTTATCTATTAGGTCACCTACAGATACCCTCTTGAAGTCAAACCTCTGGCACCTAGATAGGATAGTTGCTGGAATCTTGTTGGGCTCTGTAGTTGCCAGTATAAAGATAACATATGAAGGCGGTTCCTCCAGAGTTTTTAAAAGGGCATTGAAGGCCCCCTGTGATAGCATGTGAACCTCGTCTATTATATATACCTTATACTTGGAGTTAGCTGGTGTATACTTAACAGTATCCCTCAACTCCCTAATATCATCTACACTATTGTTGGATGCTGCATCTATTTCTATAACATCTAGGTTTGATGAATCCAAAATAGACTGGCAGCTTGGACACTGGTTACAAGGGTGGTCTTGGTCACCGGCCTGACAGTTCACTGCCCTAGACAGTATCTTGGCCGTAGTAGTCTTACCAGTACCCCTAGTCCCACAAAATAGATAGGCATGACTCATACTATTTTCTTTTATCTGATTTTTAAGAGTCCTGATGATATGATCCTGACCGATTACATCATCAAATACTAGTGGTCTATATTCCCTATACAAGGCCTTGTGCATAATGTCCCTCCAAAAAAATAACAACCCCATTAATGGGATTGTAAATTTATATGTTTAAACTGCACACCATCCCTCGACAAGTACCTACAACCGTTGCTCGTGTAGTTGGCTCCGCACAGGCGTCCCCAAGTCACATGAAAGTGACCACTTACCGCTGCTTTCTTCCGAATCTGACGGGATTCATGGGCTTCCATTGCTTGGGACCCATGCATCAACACTACTTGCACAAGACTGCATTACAGGTAACTTGCCTCCGGATGGAATTCAACCTCGCTAAAGCGGATTGCGAGTTACAGGGCACCGCTAACTCCCCGTCTAGTACAGCAAAATTATAACCAAAATTAATTTAATTATTGATTAACATATCTACATTTAAATCTCGTTAACCATTAAGATGAAACTTACCTTTGTAAATTTTTAAGTGCTTGACTTACATTAGTCAAGACATAACTAATGATACCATATGCGAGACAAATATTCAATATTTTTATTTTAGCTTTAACCGACCTAGCTTATTTGTAGGTCATGACTATATGAAAACTTTTTCCAACTTTTTTTGTTGACAGGGTATTTTTTTAATGATAGAATTAATAAAAAAATATAGAAAAAGGAGAAGCATTATGAAAATATCAAAAAAATACTATCACAAACAAAAAAATATAGAAAAATAATTCTGCCAACCTTTTCTATTATTATACTTATTAGAGAGTCACATTAGATTTAGTGGCTCTATTTGCATTTGTCAAGGAGCCTCTAATGATGTGTTTGTTTTTTTACGACTCCTTACAGTGCAAACTAGTAAGGGAGTTTTTTTATTTTCATTTGTCGACAAAAAAATAAAAACACAAATATTCTATTTAAAAACAAGGAGATATATTTATGTTTAATTTAGTACAACATCGAAAACCAAGTAAAAAGGAAGCTGTCATTAGCATCTTAATAGTATTTTTTATCCTGGGCTTTCCAATGATAGCCATAAGGGATATGGTTCCTCATATCCCTATCATACTTGCTCTCATTTGCCTTATAGTCTATGGACGTGCCAGGGGCATATCATTTGACAAGATGCAGGACAGTATGGCTGAGTCAGTTCATACCAGCATGGGGGCTATTTACCTTTTTTTCTTCATAGGAATATTGGTTACTGCCCTTATGATATCTGGTGCCATACCCAGTCTTATCTACTTTGGCCTGAATATTATTTCGTCTAAGACCTTTTACCTATCAAGCTTCTTGGCTACTGCAATAATTGGTATTGCTATAGGATCTAGCTTGACAACTGTAGCAACTCTAGGAGTTGCCCTTATGAGTATTTCAAATGCCTTTGGTCTTAACCCTGCAATTACAGCTGGTGCTATTGTATCCGGTGCCTTTTTTGGCGACAAGATGTCTCCCTTATCCGATACCACAGGTATAGCTGCCAGTATAGTAGGGATTGACTTATTTGACCACATTAAAAATATGATGTATACGACCATTCCGGCCTTTATAGTGTCTGCAATAGCCTTTACCCTTATGTCCCTAGGACAAGATGCAGCTTCTTTAGATGGGATAGAAAGCTTTCGTTCCTCTATTTTAGCTACTGGCCTAGTTCACCCTTACTCACTGCTAGCCTTTGGTGTCCTAATCCTGCTTTCAATCAGGAGGATACCTGCCGTCTTGACCCTTATATACACTAGCCTAGCTAGTCTCTTGATTAGCAAGCTCCATTCTTCATATGGTATGGGCCAACTAGCCAAATTTTTCTTTGATGGCTTTTCTATGGATGGTCTTAGTCAAGATATAGGGTCCCTGGTGAGTCGTGGCGGTATCAGCAGCATGTTCTTCACCATGACTATTGTAATCTTGGCCCTAAGCCTTGGAGGTCTTTTATTCGGCCTAGGTATCATACCAAGCATCCTAAACAGCTTGAACCAAGTATTGGATAGTCCCTCTCGTGTCAGCACATGTGTAGTCGCGACTGCCCTGGGTGTTAACCTGATAGTGGGCGAGCAATACCTTAGTATCCTCTTGGCAGGCAGGACCTTTAAGCCTATATACGACCAATTGGGCCTACATCCAAAAAATCTGTCCAGGACTCTTGAGGACTCTGGAACTGTCATAAATCCCCTTGTACCCTGGGGAGTTTGTGGTGCCTTTTCTACCAGCATGCTAGGAGTGGCTACCCTATCCTACCTTCCCTTTGCCATTTTTTGCTACACCAGCCTTATACTCACAATCGTTGTTGGACTTACTGGCCTTACTATGACCAGGTCAGACGTCCTTCCTTAGGACTATAAATAAGGCCCCATTTTTAGTTTGACCCCAGGACCTTCCTACCATTAAGGTTCTCTTATCCTTTCTATATATGTATGCATCCAGGTGCCAGCCTATCAGCTGGCACCTGGACGTATTCAAAGTCATCTTCCAAGAGTGTCTTTACACATTATATAAAATAAAAGGGAGGGCTATGCAGGTATTATCGGCTCTATGTCGAATAACAACAGTAAGCAAAAAAATGAAAATGAGAATAGAGTTTATAAAAAAATGGACTAAAAACTAAAGTCTATCATAAGCGCAAAAAAAGATTTAATACATAGAACAAAAATTTGTAATGGCGGTATATTCAGATCCAGTATGAACAAGAATAGTAGGACCAACAATGGTTTATATAGAAAGGATTAAGGTAAATTATGCAAAAACATTTCTTAAGAAACAACTTTTTACAATATTATTCATAATTTCAATCTTATATAATATTATTAACAAAAAAATAAAGAAAATATTACTTTTTTTGGTAATTTTATTATTAGTATTTTTCTTTTTGTAATTATATATATAACTATAAAAAAAGAAATGATTTAATAAATAAAGGCTCTACCCTTAATATGAGTAATTATGGAATGGTCTCTTCAGGATTGATTACATATAATAACCGTGCTAGGGAGTCATTATAAGTGGAATGGTCAATTTCACACCAAGGATAAGTGTAAGGTTCTATTGGATAGGGGCCTCAGTAAGGAGGGTTTATTATGTTAAGAGTAATAATTATTATCTTATCTTTCTTTATAGCAGTATTTATATGGTTTGCCAAACTCTTTGAAAAGTCCATTTATAATAAAGAATGAAAAAAATAATATTGACAATATTATTCACTATTTTATCTATAGTAAGTATATATTATATAACATAATTAGGAAAAGAATCATGACAACCCGTCCAACGGGTGGTTCACAGGTTGTATAAAATTTAGCGTTGGGAGAAATTTTTTTCTCACCAACGTTATTTGACAGAGAGCCGCTTTTATTTGGGCTAATTGCCTTTAAAATACAGTTGTATAATATTTTTCATTTTTATTTTTTTCATCTTAAATGGCGGAGAGAGGGATTTGAACCCTCGGTGCAGTTTCCCACACACCCGCTTTCCAGGCGAGCCCCTTAAGCCACTCGGACACCTCTCCGTATTATTTCCACCTAGATAATAATACCACAAGTAGTCCAATTTTATAAGCCCCTATTTTAATTATAGTCAATAAATTCCTGCATATTGTACATCTTCCTATTCATGATACCCCCCACTGAACGGAAGCCCACCCCATAATAACCAAGGGAAGGATCAGTAAGCTCATACTGTTTCAAGGCCTGAGTCCAGAGTTCCCTCTCTTCGTGGCTAGGGTTCTTAACATGTATAGCTGGATCATCATAGGTAGGTTGGGATGAGTAGAAGGTATAGTTCCTAGAATTCTTCTGACAGAATTCCTTTACCCCATCATGACAGGCAAAGTGGTCTACATTTCCCCCACTCTTGTCATGGCTATTCTTAGCTAGACTCTTATAGGAAAAGTTGTTGCCATGGTCTGCTTCAAATTTTTCTATGGCCCTGATAACCATATCCTTATCAATTTCCAGGTTTCTATTCTTGGTAAATATCACATTTTCCTTTTTGACACCCATCGTTTCTAGGGCCCTTACCATTTCCATATCCCTTAGGTAGGTGAAGTCATCCCTACTAATCCTACTCCTATTAGTCCTGATAAATTCACGGTCAAGGGACTCATATATCTTACTCTTACTACCATCTGTCATCAGTATTAGGTAGACCTTCCTTCCGTCCTTTACATCTCTGATTATATCCAGTCCCATATCTATAGTCTCATCATCCTGGTGGGGATTTATATATACTACGTCTGTCATGTACTTTTTAACTAGACCACCCACTGCTACTATCTTTTGAAAGTGGTAGTCGTGGACTTCTTCACTAGTATTCTTGACCAAAACTATGTTGGCCTTCATTATCCCTGCAAGGGGGAGATGCTGCTACCGTATCTGCAAAGGTAAGACCTGAGGCTACTAGGCTATTCTTACTATCTGGATAATAGTCCTTCTGTATAATCCTAGATGTCTGGTACCTGTCCTGACCACTTATTCTTCTGGCCTTGCCTATTTTGGCCATAGACTCACTACTGATAGTATTTTCTCCACCTATCACCAAGACCTCTTCTGCCCCGTAATCATTTATTATCTTGGCCATATTATCATCTATATCCTTTGGTACCAAGAGCATTGGGACCTTGTTGGCATATGAATAGGATGACATGGATAGGCTGTCTGCAAAAACCTCACTGCTGGCCAATATCAGACTCTTTTTTGTAGTTGTCTTATTCTTATTGGCAAATTCACCACACTTGTATGACAAATCAAAGGGTTTTTCGGCACTTATCCGAGTAACCTTACAGCCCTCTTCTACTAGGTCAGCTTCTAGCTTGGGGTTTATATTGCAGCCAACTAGGTAGGCATGCTCTGCCCTTAGTCTTATCATCTCTGCCCTAGTCCCCCTATCTAATCCCCTCTTGCTGTTCAATAGTATTGGAGCATCCAGGTAGGCCGATACCTGAATTGCAGACATACTGTCTACATAGTTGGATCCATCTACTATTATGACCTCATCTGAATGGTCATAAGTCATCTGCGAGATGAGCCTAGATGTATCTTGCCTGTCCTTGCCACTCAGATTTATATAGTCCTTGCTGGAATCAGTTAGAAATTGGTCAACTTGTCTTTCTCCATAGGCATCTGCCTTTGGTCCACCAAACAAGCCCATACTCATACTAACCACACCGACAAGCACTAGGCCTCTATTTAAAAACTTATTCATTGATATACCTCCGAACAATAGAATTTACATGAAAGTCTCTCCTATCAATAGAATATCACATAATACCATGCTTGTAATTATATTTTAGTCCACAATTTATTAATTTTTATATTTTTTTGAGATTTTTTTCCACTAAAGGTCCTCTTTCCTAGGCTTACTTGATTTTTTTCCTGCCTTCTTTTCCTGAAAAAATCAGTCAGGAGCTTGCTGGCCTCTTCCTCAAGCAGGCCAAACTCGTAGTAGATCTTCCTATCCCTATAAACCTCTAGCTTGAAGTTGTTATGCTTGCCCACCAGGTAGTTTTTCTTGTGGCTGGCACCTATATATAGGCTTTTTATCCTAGAATTCTCTATGGCTCCAGCACACATTAGGCAGGGCTCCATGGTCACATACATCTGGCAGTCGTATAGCCTCCACCTAGATAGGGTCTTGGCTGCATTTTGTATGGCTACCATCTCTGCATGCTGACTTGGGTCCCCTGTCAGCTCTACCTGGTTAAAGCCCCTACCCACTATCTTTCCATCATGGACTACAACTGCACCAATAGGAGTCTCCCTCATGGTATAGGCCTTTTTAGCCTCCTTGAGGGCCTCAGACATAAAATACTCCTTGTCCTTGTCATCTATTTGATATGGGTCCCTAACTGGCTGGTCTGACCTGTCAAACTCCCTAGCATGGCCACAGGACCTAAGGTCAGGACCTTTATCCTTCATGATGCCTGACATAAGGGACACACCATGGGCCCCTCTGGCAAGGACCTGGTCTACCCTGTCCAAACAGATACCACCTATGGCATATACTGGTAGACTAGATACCCTGCACATTTTGTCTAAAAAGTCTAGTCCCCTAGGCTCTAGTCCCTTCTTGCAATCAGTTGGAAATATGTGTCCTGCGAATATATGGCTAGCCCCCAGCCTTTGAGCCTGACTAGCCTCCTCAGGCGAATGGGTTGAAACCCCTACATGGTCAAAGTAACCTATAAAGCACCTGTACTTATTCACATCCTCGGCCAGTTCTAGGAGGTCATGGAGGGGCATATGTATATTTTTTATCCCCAACTTCATGGCAGATCTCCAGAATTTGTGGGCATAAAGGTCTATGCCATGGGTCTGGCACAGTACTTGTGTTTCACCAAGTAATTTTAGGTAGGCTTCCTCCTCTAGGTCCTTTTCCCTCAAGACCAGTCCCTCTATTATAAAGTCGTCCAAATAGGTTCCCTCCACATAGGCATCAAATACCTCTTCAAGCCTCTTTAAAAGTCCATCCTGACAGGCCTTCCTATTGGTTACGACCATTAATTTTTTCTTGTTCTTTTCCCCTCTTTTTTCCATATTGCTCCTTATTTGATACCCTCTTTAGTTAGGTTTATATAATCACTCATTACTGGCTGTAGGCCACCAGACTTTATAGCTTCAAAGACCTCGTTAACATCTCTTGTATCAGCTATTTCAAACTGCTCATCGCCCTTTTCCTCTTTAATATCCTCAGAATGACTTCCTATACCCGTGCTTACACCAGCAGATATCTTGGTAGCTGCTATTTTTATGATATTATCCCTAAACCTTGCTAGCTCTCTGGTTGATACAGTGATACTAGCAAATGGTAGAAAGATCCTATAGGCGCATATTATCTGTAGTAGCTGGGTTTCATGAACATCCTTAGGGTTTATTTTATCATTATTTATAATAGGTCTCAACCTTGGACATGAAATTGCTATCTCTGCATGGGGATATTTTTGCTGGAGTAGGTAGGCATGGTAGCCTGTAGCAAAGGCATCCTTCCTAAAGTCATCCAGTCCTAGTAGGGCTGCAAAACCTACCCCCCTCATTCCCCCTCTCAGAGCCCTCTCTTGAGCATTTAACCTATAGGGAAAGACCCTCTTATGGCCCGCTAAATGTAGGGTTTCATACTTGTCAGAATTATAGGTTTCCTGAAATACTGTCACATAATCTGCCCCGCATGAATTAAGGTAGGCATACTCATCCGTGTTCATAGGATAGACTTCCAAGCCCACTATACTAAAGTACTTGCTGGCCAACCTACAGGCCTCTCCTATATATTTTACATCGGAGTGCTTCCTGCTCTCTCCAGTCAGGATTAAAATTTCTTGTAGGCCTGTTTCTGCTATGGCCTTCATTTCCTTTTCAATCTGGTCGAAATTTAATCTAGACCTCTTTATCTTGTTGTGGGAATTAAAGCCACAATAGATACAATAATTCTCACAGTAGTTGGCTATATATAGGGGTGTAAACATATATATAGAGTTACCAAAATGGGCCCTTGTCTCTCTCTGGGCTCTCTGGGCTATCTCTTCCAAAAAGTCTTGGGCTGCTGGTGACAGGAGGGCCTGAAAGTCCATAGGTGACAAGGTATCCTTGGCCAGGGCTGCCTTGACATCATTTGCAGTAAAAGAATCGTAGTCATAGGCCTCCATCTGGTCTATTACCCTGGTCATTATATCCGATTCAAGCCTTTCCATCCCCTTCATATATTCCATATGGTCAATCATCTTCATCCCTATACCTCCTAATCCTCTAAAAATCCTGTCAAAGGTGATGAGGCTACTCCACCCTTTTCTATAACCCTACCCAGCTTGGCTAGGTAGGCCAACCTACCAGCCTCTATAGCCTGCTTGAAGGCCTGAGCCATCATAGGTATATTTCCAGCAGTTGCTATTGCAGTATTGGCCATTATTGCAGAAGCCCCCATTTCCATAGCCTCGCAGGCCTGGGATGGTCTACCTATACCCGCATCTACAATTACTGGCAGGTCTATCTCATCTATCAAGATTTGTATAAAGTCTTTGGTAGCCAAGCCCTTATTTGATCCTATTGGAGAGCCAAGTGGCATTATACAGGCTGCCCCTGCATTTTTCAGGTCCCTGGCCACATTTAGGTCTGGGTACATATAGGGCATGACTATAAAGCCCTCCTTGGCTAGGATTTCTGTAGCCCTTATAGTTTCCTGATTGTCTGGTAGCAGGTACTTTGAGTCCCTGATTACCTCTATCTTTACAAAGTCACCACAGCCACACTCTCTTGACAGCCTGGCTATCCTAACTGCTTCTTCTGCATTTCTTGCCCCAGATGTATTCGGTAAAAGGGTAACCCCCTCAGGTATGTAGTCTAGTATATTTTCAACCCGGCCTCCTACTGCCCTCCTCAGGGCTAGTGTGATAATTTCTGCTTCGGCATACCTTACTGCACTATCTATTAGGTCTAGGGAATACTTGCCTGACCCCAATATAAACCTAGAATTAAATTCTCTACCTCCGATTATCAGCTTATCTTCCATATTTATTTCCTCCCTAATTATATTTTTTTATTAATACATTTACTCGACATTATATACTTGATACTTACTTTTTCTCCAGACCCATAAGTAACCTTATTATTATATTGGCCTGGTGACCTGCACAAATGCTGACCCTTGGTGCCATCATACCTGGTGTAAACTCAAAGTCAGACTTCTCATCTCCACATAGGTACAGCCTAGAGAGCTTCCTTTGGGTCCTAATCAAGTTGGCATCGTCTAGACCAGCCATACCTGAAGCAGCTACTACTAGCTTGTCCTCAGAATTGGCCAGGACTTCTGTAACCACCATAGACTTGGTGGCTGGATCATCTAGGGCCTCACATATTATGTAATTCCCCTCGACTAGGGCCATAATATTGTCTCTAGCTACCCTTACATCTATGACCTCAAGGTCTATAAAGGGGTTTATGGACCTGATAACCTCTACCAGGGCCTGGGTCTTTTTCATGCCTATATGGTCTAGACTATAGGCCTGTCTGTTGAGGTTTGAGGCCTCCACATGGTCAAAGTCGACCAGGACCAGCCTACCTATACCAGACCTGGCCAGGTAGACCCCTATATTAGACCCCAGTCCTCCCAGTCCAAGTATACAGACACTGGACCTGGCCAGAACCCCGTCTGGATCACTTATATTTCTCTTAAATATATCCTGAGGGCCTAGGTCCCTTCCACCTATACTTATATTTTCTAGTCCCTTGTACAGACTTCTCTTTAATCCAAGGGTACTTCCTTGTTCTGCCCTAGACATTTCAAATTTAAACCCTATCTTAACCACCTCCTACAAAGCAAACTATCTCCACCCTATCATACTCATTGATTATATAGTCTCCATAGGTCCCTCTTTTTATAATTGTCCCATTTACCTCTACGGCCAGCCTTTTTAAATCGAAGCCTTGATCATGCAAATATTCAAGCAGACTTTGACCTTCCACCAAGACTTCTTTCCCATTTATAATCGCCATATATTCACCCTCCTCTTTCCTATCTCTGTTCATTTTTTCCAAAAAAAAACGCACGAAGGAAACCTACACCCGTGGTGGTGTACCCCTTCGTGCGACGTTAATCAACACTCTGCTATTATTCTACTATATTTTTTTCCTACAAATACAATAGGAAATCGATATTTTTAAACGATTTTATTGACTAAATATAACAACTTTAATCAAATTTCTATTGTATTTCTTTCATACAAAAAACCGACCTAAGAATCAGACTTGGTCTCCCCTCCTAGGTCGGCTGAATTTTAATGTATTTAATTAGAATTTATGCCCAATAGTCAAGGTCATCAGGATCTATGCCTATAGACTTGGCATGGAATTCAGGCTCCCTGCCTTCTCTTTTCTGTTCTTCATAGTTCTTAAGTGCCTTAACAGCTACTCCACCTAAGATTACACAGCAAGGGATATTTATAAGAGCCATCAAGCCCATTGTAATATCAGCTAGGGCCCAAGCTGCATCCATTGATATAATTGCACCAAAGAAAACTACTAAAGAAGCAATCACATAGAATATCTTCATAAATTCATCACTTGGCTTCTTGTTGCCATTTAGGTAAGCTAGGCCTGTTTCACAATAGTAAAGGTTACCTATCAATGTAGTGAAGGCAAACATAATCATCGCTACAGTAATGAATAAAGGTCCAAATGAACCAAATATAGGACGTAATGATTCCTGTACCATTGGAGCACCAGCTAGTTCAGGCTTGATTCCCACACCACTGATTAGTATCATAAAAGCAGTTGCTGAACAGATTAGTATAGTATCTATATATACAGATAAGAACTGTACTAGACCCTGCTTAACTGGGTGAGATACCTCTGCTGAAGCTGCTGCATTAGGAGCAGAACCAACACCGGCCTCATTTGAGTAAAGACCACGCTTGATACCATAAACTAGACAAGATCCTGCTAGACCACCTGCAAAGGACCTACCACTGAAGGCGTCTGTAAATATCATCTTGAATACATCTGGTAACATTCCTATATTTAAAACTAGTACTATGATTGAAACTAGTACATAAATTATACCCATGAATGGAACTAAAACCTCTGTTACACGGATCATACGCTTAGCACCACCAACAATAGATACGAAAACTGCAAGAGCAATAATTGCACCTATGATTTTTGGTGTTACACTTGGGTTATAGAAACCATAAACTGAGAATGTAGACTGTAGGTTATAAGAGCACAACAGGTTAAATCCAAAACCATATGTCACTACCAGGCATACTACGAATATAGTTGCAAGTGTCTTGCTCTTTAAAGCTGTTTCTATATAGTAGGCTGGACCACCGTAGCAACCACCCTTTTCATCCCTACGCTTGTAGATCTGAGCTAGTGTAGATTCTACAAAGGCTGTTGCTGAACCAACTATAGCTAGGACCCACATCCAAAAGGCTGCACCCGGACCACCAAGTACTATAGCTGTAGATACACCAACGATATTACCAGTACCTACACGAGATGCCGTAGAAACCATCAAGGCCTGGAAAGAAGAAACCTGTCCCTTTTCACTTGGCTTTTCCTTTACGGCTCTAATAGATTCTGGAAATAATCTAAGCTGGACAAACTTTGTCCTAAACTGAAATAAATACCTGCCACCGCTAGTACTACTATCAAGATAGGATAGTACATAACGTCATCGATTTTTGTCAATAATTTTGTCAATAATTCTAAAATAAGTCATTCCTCCCCTTTTGCAGAATAAGATACCAGCAATAACTAACATTTATTAGGTATTGTTATTAGATATCGCTACTCTGAAATTTAACATATTTATTACTAATTTATTCCACAATAATATTATCCTATAAACAGGATAAAATTGCAAGTAAAAATAAATGTTTCAAAAAGCATTTGCCTATCATTCTTTTATAAAAAATGAATAATATTATGCATTTTTAGTCATATCCAAAAATATTTATATATTATCGAGGTCTTTTTTTGAAAGTTACGCATAAATAAATTCATAAATCATGGGTATTCCAGACATAAATGAAATAAAAAAATTTCAATTGTGTCAATAGGATAAAATTATCATAATTTGCAATAGTAAGTTGAACTTGATTATTTTTTTCTTCCCATTTTAAAAGCCCTCCTATGATAATTGTTTTACCATAGAAGGACTTATTTTAATTTACAGTTTTTGCATACTATATCATATTTAATCTACTGATTTAAACTATCACCAATCTTATTTGACAAGAGGCTATACTCCTTGCCTAGATTCATCGTTCTGCAAGTAGTATAGTAGGGTCCCAACTATTTTATTACGTCACACTTCATATACTTTCTAAGGGCTTCTGGAACCACAACGCTACCATCAGCCTGCTGGTAGTTTTCAAGTATAGCAGCAAGAGTTCTACCAACTGCCAAACCTGATCCATTTAGAGTGTGGACAAATTCAGTCTTGGCATTTCTATCCCTCTTAAATCTGATATTGGCCCTTCTTGCCTGGAAGTCTTCAAAGTTTGAACAAGAAGATATTTCTACATACCTGTTGTAGCTTGGCATCCAAACTTCTAGGTCGTACTTCTTGGCAGCAGTAAAGCCTAGGTCTCCTGTACATATCTTAACCACCCTATATGGTAGGCCTAACAGCTGTAGCATCTTTTCAGCATCATTAGTCAAAGTTTCTAATTCCTGGTAAGAATCTTCTGGCTTAACAAACTTAACTAGCTCTACCTTATTGAACTGGTGCTGTCTAACTAGACCCCTAGTATCCCTACCAGCTGATCCGGCTTCAGACCTGAAGCATGGAGTGTAAGCACAGTGCTTGATTGGAAGCTTGTCCAAGCTCAATATTTCATTGTTGTAAAGGTTAGTTACTGGAACTTCTGCAGTTGGTACCAAGAAGTATTCTAAACCTTCTAGCTTGAACATATCCTCTTCAAACTTAGGTAACTGGCCAGTACCTATAAAGCTGTTTCTATTGGCGATGAAAGGTGGTATTACCTCTGTATAGCCGTTATTTTCAGTATGCTGGTCAAGGAAGAAACCTATTAGAGACCTTTCTAGCTTAGAACCCAAGCCCTTAAGCACTGTAAATCTTGATCCAGTTATCTTTCCACCTCTTTCGAAGTCAAGTATATCAAGGTCTGTTCCTATATCCCAGTGGGCCTTGTGTTCGAAATCAAACTTAGTAGGCTCTCCCCACCTTCTTATTTCTACATTGTCTTCATCAGTTTCACCCTGTGGTACATCTGGGTGCGGTACATTAGGTATTCTCATTAGTCTATAAACTAGCTTTTCTTCTACTTCTCTTAGCTCAACGTCAAATTCCTTTATCTTGTCAGATAAAACCTTTAGTTCGGCCTTTATCTCGTCTATATTTCACCATTTTTCATCATTACTGGTATCTTCTTAGAGTCAACATTTGACTTGTTCTTTAGGACTTCAACTTCCTTTAAGATAGCCTTTCTCTTGTCATCCAAGTCTAGTACTTCATCAAGGTCCTTAGGATCAAATTCTCCTTCACCCCTTCTGCCCATCAAAAGCTTAATCTCATCAAGATTTTCTCTAATTCTCTTTACGTCTAACATATCTTTACCTCTCTTTATAAATAATATATTTTTTTGTATTTTTAATACTGGGACCCAGCAAAAAAGCATGATTCCTAACAAGGGTATATAATAGGGTCCCGTATTTTAATAATAAAAAGACTCCCATCCCAATAAGGGACGAAAGTCATAATTCCGCGTTGCCACCCTAGTTGGCTATAATAGCCCACCTCTAACCCTTATCGCAGGTCCTACGTCTAGTACTATTTCAAACTAGAAGCTCCGGAGTAGATTCAGAAAAACTTGCCATGGGTTCACACCGACCACCCATTCTCTGAAGACAGGACTTAACTTACTAGGCTCCATCATAGCCATCAAATCTATATGTATCCATTATATACCTATTAAAGACCTTTTTCAAGCCTAACTTACTATAGATTCACATAGACTTCTTATTATTTATGGTTTAGTATTGTTACCGATAAAACCAACCTTTCTTTATTGAGTCCTAATGACAAAAAAAAGTCTCTTTACATATCTATAATCGACTAAACCTGGTTTTTAATTAAATCTTCCAGACTCTCTCTCTTTATAACGATCTTGTCCTTGCCATCACCAACAAATACTACTGCTGGCCTTTGCATAAGATTGTAGTTAGATGCCATGGAGTAATGGTAGGCCCCTGTGCAGGCTACTACCAGAATATCACCTATTTTAGCCTCAGGTGTCCTGACATCCTTAGCTATCAGGTCTCCTGACTCACAGCACTTACCGGCTATTGTTACAAGAGAGGCGTCCTCCTCATTCATCCTATTTGCCAGGGCAACCTCGTACTTGGCACCATAAAGGGCAGTCCTTATATGGTCGGTCATGCCACCATCAATTGACACATATGTCCTTACACCTGGAATCTCCTTTATAGTTCCTACCCTATATAGGGTATAGCCTGCTTCACCAACTATAGACCTACCAGGCTCTAACCACAATTGTGGTGTGGCCAAACCTTGGCTCCTGGCAGACTCTTTTAGGCATGTTATTATCTCTTCTAGAGCATCCTCTATTGGATATGAGACATCCTCATCTGTATATCTGATACCAAATCCTCCACCTATATTTAGGATTTTCGCTTCAAAGTCAAGATCCTCTTTAAGGTCCTTTAACCAAACAAAAACTTTCTTGATTGCCGCCTGACTGCCTTCTGTACCAAATATCTGTGACCCTATATGGAAGTGTAGTCCTATTAGGTCTATATTTTCAGCCCTCAATATGGCTTCTACACCCTCCCTGGCCTGGCCATTATCTATATTTAGACCAAATTTAGAGTCTGTATTTCCTGTTGTTATAAATTCATGGGTATGGGCCTCTACACCTGGAGTAACCCTTAGTAGAGCCTTTGTCCTCTTGCCCATTTGTCCTCCTATCCTATCTATCCTTTCAACCTCAGCAAGACTGTCTACAACAAAACAACCTATATTTTTTTCTAAAGCATAGCCTATTTCATATTCTGTTTTATTATTTCCATGAAGATGGATTTTCTGGGAGTCAAAATCCACTGAAAGGGCATTGTATAACTCTCCAACAGATACAACATCTAGGCCCATGTCTTCTTCCTTCATTATCCTTACCAATTCCTTACATATAAAGGCCTTACTTGCATATGAAATGTGGTAGTCAAGTCCAGACTTTGAGAGAACCTTGTGAAACCTCCTACACTGATCTCTTATCAGGCCCTCGTCATAGACAAATAGGGGGCTTCCATACTTATCTACCAGGCTACAAGTGTCTACCCCGTCTATTTCAAGATGGCCCTTTGAATTTATTCTTCCGCTTCCATGTAATTGCATACTTATCTCCCTTCTAAATACTCTTTTTATACCATACTTCTATCTATATATTTATGTTTCTTATTCTTCCCTTTTATTTATTTCTATAAGATACTTTTATCCATCTATTTCTATATAGTCCACATCAAGACTCATATGGTTTAACATAGATATTTGTTCTGAATTGCTGGCTACACCCTTAAAGGTATATTCATGGACCGGTATATCATGGCCATAAAAATAAACTTCGTCACCAAGGGTTACAGCCTCATCTATAATAGCTACTGAATGGCTCATCATCAGGGAAACCAAAGGATATCTCCTCTTGTTTATCTCCAAGTCATGCCCCTTATCCTTGACCTTAAGAGGCCATCTCCATAGCCCATATTTATAACTGCAAGGTCTGTAGGTTCCTTGGCCACAAAGGATGAACAATATCCTATACTCTGACCTGGATCAAGGTGGATTATAGACAAGACCCTGGCAGATAGGTTGATTGCATGGTCTAGCTTTTTAGGACAGTCCTTATATGGCAGACAGCCATATAGGTATATTCCCAGCCTGACATGACTATGGCCTTCTAGCAAGCTATCCCTGGCAAAGGAAGCGCTATTTTGAGCATGTATAAATTTAAACTTATGAACTCTTTTGGCTGCTGCTAGGGCATCAAGCCAAATTTCTCTCTCTCTTTCATAGGTCTTGTCTTTATCAAACTCATCTGCCCAGGAAAAATGCGTCCATATCCCTTCGATATCAATATCCTTATCCCTTGCCAAAGTCAAGATTTCTAACATTTCTTCCTTGGACCTAGCCCCTGACCTTCTCATGCTTCCTGCCCATTCAAGGTGCCAGGATATACCCTTCATATTCTCAAGGTTATTCTTTACAAAGTCGAGGTTGGCTATGGCCGTAGAAATCCTATACCTTCTCAATAGGTCAAATTCCTTGGCAGGATTTAGGGATATAATTGTTATATCCTCATATAGGTCTCTCATCTTTATACATTCCTTTAAAGATGTGCTTGCAAAGGCCCTTACTCCTGCCCTATAAAAGGTCTCTACTGCCCTTTCTAGGCCAAAGTTATAGGCATTATTTTTGACTACTGCTATCAGGCCCCCACCTGTTTCTTCTAGGACCCTACTAGCGTTATTATGGATGGCTCTTAGGTCTATTCTTAATTTTGCATTTTCCATTTCTATCACTACCCATCTAATTACAATAAGCCTTGACTAGTTCAACAAGAAAGTCAACCCCATAAACCAAGGCTTCTTCCCTCATCTGTAGTGTCGGCGTATGAAGTCCTGTCGTATAGCCAAGGTCCTCATTTCTGATTCCTACGAAGCTATAGTTTACTGGACCAAGCTCAGAGAAGAAGGAGAAGTCCTCACCTAGAAGGTAAGGCTCTTTCTTAAATTCGAAGCTTGCCCCGGTTTTTAGTGCTGCCTCTTCTACTAGGTCTAGTAGGCAGGCATCATTTAAAAGGGCTGGATAGCCCTCCTTAAAGTTTAGGTCAACCCTACACCCACTGGCAAGACCTAGGCCGGAACAGATTTCTTCCATCCTCTTCTTTATAATATCGAAGTCCCCACTATCATATGTCCTAATAGTCCCCTCCATATGTCCGTTTTCAGGAACTGCATTCATGACCTCTCCAACTGACATCTTACCCACATGAATTATATTCGTATGCTTGCAATCTAGGTCATAGACTGTAATTGCCTCTATTTGCTGGTATATATTCACACAGGCATTTAGGGCATTTGTTCCATTTTCCCTCAGACCAACGTGGGCAGTCTTTCCCTTTACATCTATGGTAAACTCATTACAACTAGCCATTATTGGACCTAGCCTTGTCACAAGCTTACCCTCTTCAAAATCAGGGTTTACATGAAGGGCATAAGATGCTCTTATATTGTATTTTTTAAAATCATATTCCCTTATCATTAGGTTAGCCCCACCAAAGGACTCCTCTGATGGCTGAAACACACCTAGTACATTCACCCTCAAGCCACCCGACTCCTTTAGGTCTAGAATTTCCTTGATTGCCCCTAAGAGCATACTTGCATGGGCATCATGGCCACAGGCGTGCATGACTCCATCATTTTCTGATTTGAAGTCTATTTCATTCATTTCCCTTATAGGAAGGGCATCTATATCTGCCCTCAGTATAATTGTATCCTGGCTACCTCCATCTATGTAGACAATAGTACCTGTATCTAGGCAGGTCTCATAGGTCAAACCCATCTTGTCAAGCTCAGCCCTTATATAGGCAGATGTCTTGTACTCTTTTTGGGACAGCTCAGGATTTTTGTGGAGGTACCTCCTCCACCTTCTTATGTCTTCTAGCCTTGTTACCTTCATTTATTCACCTACTATCTATACAAAAATTAGTATTAACTATATTCAAAATTATACCAGCTTTGTAAAGCATATTTTATAGTTAAATTTGAATCTTCGTTAATACTAATTTGACTTTACCTATTCTAAGCTTCTTAAAGCATCAACTATGCTGATCTTTTCCCCTTCAACATCACTTGTCTGCTTTATAATCTTGGCAGGTACACCTGCAACTACTGCCCCAGCAGGAACATCCTCAGTAACAATTGCTCCTGCTGCAACTACTGCTCCCTTTCCTATTCTGACTCCTTCAAGGACCACTGCATTAGCCCCAATAAGGACATTGTCTTCTACTACAACAGGGTTGGCATTTGCCGGCTCTATTACACCAGCCAAGACTGCTCCTGCTCCTACATGGACGTTCTTACCAGTTGTTGCTCTTCCACCAAGAACTGCGCCCATATCTATCATAGTTCCTTCGCCGACTACTGCACCTATATTTATTATAGCCCCCATCATGACTACTGCATTGTCCTTTATTACTGCATGCTCACGAATAAAAGGCACCTGGCTCTATTCTGGCATTTATATCTGATAGGTCAAGCAAAGGTATAGCACTATTTCTTCTGTCGTTTTCAACCACATAGTCTGCTATCTTATCACCATTATTGGCAAGGAGCTCCTTCCAGGTATTTAGGTCTGTGAATAGGACCTTTGATCTATCTCCTCCAAAGTCCTTAACATTGTCTGGAAGGTCTATGTTTGTTAAGTCTCCCTTTACATATACCTTGACTGGTGTTGTCTTCTTAGATGTAGCTATATAATTAATTATCTCTTCTGATGTTAAAAAGTTTTTTGCCATAAAATCCTCTCTTTCGTATCTCTTTTATTATGTGTTTTGCCTTATAGGTTGTCAAAGGTATAGAAACCTTTTTGCTTGTCCTGCAGACCCTGGGCTGCCTTTAGAGCTCCATCTGCAAATATTCTCTTTGACTGGGCCCTATGGGTAAGCTCTATTACCTCATCTTCACCGGCAAATAAGACCTCATGCTCACCTACTATGGTTCCACCCCTTAGACTGGCCATTCCGATTTCCTTTTTATTCCTCTTATGTTCAGTCTGACGCCTGTCATATACAGGAAAATAACTAGTGTCAGCTGACTGTATTGCCTCAAGTAGCTTTATAGCTGTACCACTTGGAGCATCTATCTTCTTATTGTGGTGACGCTCTAGTATTTCTATATCAAACCCGTCTGATAATAGGGGCGTCAAAAACTTCAAGGCCTTTGTAAATACATGGACCCCGTAGCTCATATTTGCACTAAAGAAGATAGGACAATATTCTGCAGCCTGGTCCATAAGGTCCTGTAGCTGGTCCCTGGCCCCAGTTGTAGCTACAACTATTGGGGTTTTATGGTGACTAGCCCCCCTCAATAACTCACTCGTATTCTTAGGGTGGGAGAAGTCTATAATGGCATCTGCCCTTGGTAGGTCCCTTATATCCTTGTATACTGGATATGGAGCATTTTCAGAGTCCTGTAGGGAAAATATACCTACGATTTCATGACCCCTTTCTAGGGCGAGTCCTTCTACTACCCTGCCCATTACACCATAACCACCTAGTATTAATTTCATATTATGCCTCCAAACTTAGGCACTCTCTATATAGTGCTATTGTATTTTCTCTTACAGCATCTGTTGTAGGAATCAAAGGAAGTCTGAAGTTTTCTTCCCCATAGCCCATTTCCTTTAATACAGCCTTCACTGGTGTTGGGCTGACATCTGAGAATAGGGAATCAATAAATGGGTTCAAGGCAAGCTGTAGGTCCCTAGCTTCATTGATTCTTCCCTCCTGATATAGGCTGTATACTCTTAAAAATTCTACTGGTAGACAATTGGATACAACACTTATTACCCCGTCTCCACCGTGTACTAGGAAGTCAAAAAAGCTTCCATCATCCCCACTATATAGGTTGAAGTCTATATTAGGCTCAAGGTAGCCCCTTACCCTATCAAGGTAGCCTATGTCTCCAGTTGCATCCTTTAGGGCTACTATATTCCTGTGTCCAGCTAGTTCTGCTACTGTTTCAGGATTAATAGTCATGCCTGTCCTTCCTGGAACATTGTATAGGATAATTGGTATATCAACACTATCTGCAATAGCAAAATAGTGGGCAACCAGACCCCTCTGGCTAGTCTTGTTATAGTAAGGAGTTACTACTAGGGCTGCATCTGCCCCATTTTCCTTTGCAAGCCTTGTATGGTCTATAGCTGTAAGAGTATTATTAGATCCTGTTCCTAGTATTATAGCACAGTCCCTGTCACCCCTGATCCTTATTGTCCTTCTTAGTAGGTCTAGCTTTTCTTCTATAGTAAGGGTTGCTCCCTCACCTGTAGTGCCTGCTACTATGATTCCATTTATGCCTGAGCTTATCTGGAATTCTACAAGCCTTTCATAGGCTGCATAATCTATACTTCCGTCATTATTCATCGTCGTTGCTATTGCTGTTGCTACTCCATTAAAAATTGCTGTCATTTTTATTTCCCCTTTTAATTGGCTATTATTTATAATTTATTCTGATTTATGTATTCTATTCTTTATCTATTCTCTTCTTTATCTGTTCTCTTCTAGCATCTCTGCTATCTGAACTGCATTGCTGGCAGCACCCTTCCTAATATTGTCTGCTACACACCAAATGTGGAAGCTATTAGGCTGAGATATGTCTTTTCTTATTCTTCCGACCAAGACCTCATCACGACCTGTAGCCTCTATAGGCATAGGATATAGGTTGTTTTCTGGGTCATCTACAACTATTACTCCTGGTGCCTCCCTCAATATATTTCTTACATCTTCAACCTCTGCAGGCCTTTCAAAGGTGATATTGATTTCTACTGAATGTGAATTTAGAACTGGTACCCTGGCACAAGTTGCCGTAATGGAAACATCATCACCTAGGTTCAATATTTTCTTTGTTTCCTCAATCATTTTCATCTCTTCTTTTGTATATCCGTTATCTAAGAATACATCTATATGAGGAAGTACATTGTTGTATATTGGGTGAGGGTATTTTTTAGGAGACTGGCCCTCTTGTCCCTTTAATAGGTCCTCAATACCACCCTGGCCAGAGCCTGATACAGCCTGGTATGTAGTGTAAGCAATTCTCTTTACTCCATATTCATCTATCAATGGCTTTAGTGGTACTACTGACTGTATAGTTGAGCAATTTGGATTTGCTATTATTCTTCTCTCTAGCTTTGGATAGTTACACTCTGGAACTATCAGGTCTACATCCTCTTGCATCCTCCACGCACTTGAATTGTCTATTACAATAACCCCATGCTCTTCGGCTATAGGTGCGAATTTCAAGGATGTTGAACCTCCTGCTGAGAATATTGCATAGTCAATATCCTTATCAAATGAATGTTCATTTAGCTCCTCTACTACTACATCCTGGCCCCTAAACTGCAAGACCTTTCCTGCTGACCTTGCTGATGCCATTAAGTATATATTATCTACCTCTAGCTCACTTTCCCCTAAGCGTTCTATCATCTTAGTTCCTACTACACCTGTTGCTCCAACTATTGCAAAATTTGCCATACTTACATCTCCCTTTCAAAAAGTATTATTTTTTTATTCCCAATCTGATTTATTTAATCTATCTATTTTTTTATCTATTTATCAATTCTATTTCTATAAAAATACTCTTCACTTATCTAGATTTTCTAGCTTGGCTTCAATATTTCGTCCAAATTTTTGTATGTTAGGCTATATATTAAACTCCTTACAAAGTAATATTACTGCCTTTTCAGATATATCCTTGTCTATAGCGTAAGATATTGATATTTCTGATGTTGTTACCTGGTAGAAGTTGATTCCGTTTGAGCACAATAGCCTGAAGGCTCTTGCTGCAACACCACTTACATCCCTCATGCCTGAACCTACTATACTTACCTTGGCACAATCTGTACGAATCGAATACCTTATGCCTTTAAATTCTTCCTTTAAGCTATCTAGGATCTGGTTCAAGAAGTTCCTATCAGTATCCTTACAAGTGAAGGAAACATTCATATCCTCACCCGATACTATCTGACTGATCATATCAATATTTACACTGAACCTATCCAGCTGGTTGAATAACTCTTCTACAAAGTTTGTTCCTATATCACTACAAGTCAAGGTAACATGTAGTATATCCCTATCTAGTGCTACTCCTGTAACAACCTTCTTTTCTAATAAGTCTGTATTTGCCATAATCCAAGTTCCTTTCGTATCTGATAATGTTTTTGCTAAATATAGTGGTACATTGTAATTTTTTGCTATTTCAACACAGCGTGTTTCTAGAACTCCTGCACCTAAGGCTGATAGCTCTAGCATTTCCTCGTAGCTTACCTGACTTAGCTGTCTTGCTGCCTTATATATTCTAGGGTCTGTACCAAAGACACCTGTCACATCTGTATATATCTCACAAGATGCCCCTATTGCCGCTGCCAAGGCCACTGCTGATGTATCGGATCCTCCCCTGCCTAGGGTTGTAATTTCTAGGTTTTCATTATATCCCTGGAAGCCTGCGACCACCAGTATATCAAATTCCTCTAACTGACCATTTAAAAAATCCGCATCAATATCTGCTATCCTGCTCTTTGTATGCTGGCCAAAGGTTCTAATACCAGCCTGTATTCCCGTCAATGACCTTGCCCTTACTCCCAGCTCATTTAGGGTAATGGCCATCAGGGAGATTGTGTTTTGCTCGCCTATTGCTAGTAGGGTATCTAGTTCTCTGACATCTGGATTGTCAGTTATCTTCTCAACCTGCTTTAGTAACTCATCCGTAGTCTTTCCCATAGCTGATACTACGACAATTAGCTTTTCATTATTCTCTACCCTTTTTCAGGTAGGTCGAAATATCCTTTATCTTATCAATAGTTCCTACTGAACTTCCCCCAAATTTTAGTACAGAAACTTGCTTCATAAACTCATCCTCCATTAATGCACAATACTCATAATAAATTATTTTCATTAACTAATAGGAATATATGCCCTTCTAATATTTTTTTAATAAAAAAAGGCAAATGTAGTTAGTCCACATTTGCCTGAAAGTTTTAAATCCTGTATATTTTTTTCCTATACCTAGGCCTTCTCCAAGAAAAACCCCTTATAAGCTATATACTATATAATCGACATATTATGGCTAGCTCTCCATTAAAAAAGACAAATGTAGGTAGCCTACATTTGTCTATAATATTCACATAACATGACAATCTACTGGCTAGCCCTCCATTATACTCCTATAATGACAGAACAAAAACTCTTAATCCTTGTTCCAACAATACCTGCAAAGCACTACAGCTATTATTTCGGCAACATCCCTTTCAAAGTAAACTGCTTGCTTTCATTATCTACTCCTACTCTTGTCAGTCGCGCCTCTATCCTATTTATTAAGTTGATAGTTATTATATAGCATATACAGGCTTTTGTAAAGCCTTTCTTTTTAATTTAGTAGTAATAAATATTTTTAGAAATAATTGACAAAAATAGGTATAAAGTGATATTTTTTTAAGATAAATATAAACTAGTTTGAAAATATTTTTTTCTTTATATGATTTTTTTATAGGAGGTTAAGTATGAGTAAAAAAATTTGTCATCACTATTCTCTCTCTATGTCTGCTCGCTATGGGTTCTTATGCTTATTTTTCATACTACGACAAAAAGAAATACCCAAAAAAAGTAAATACTGATTTAAATAGTTCTGAATTGAAAAAAATACGAAGATAGGAGAAACTCTTTATTAAAAGAAAAATCTTAGCTTGTATGATATTGGAGATAGATATGATATTCTATGGAATCAAGCCCTAAAAGGTGAAGAGGGTCTTGTTTCATATGTAAATAAAAAGTATCCGAACTTATCAGATACTGACAAGTTGAAAAAACAGGTTTCTGTTTTAGAATACTTAAATAGAACAAGGACACAGGTAGATTTTAGTGGAGAATTTCTAAATGTTGTATTCAAAGAAGCACAATTAAGTGATTATTTAATAAATAATAATAAAAATGGAGATATTTCCAATAAAAAAATAATATTGAAACATTGGCAACAAATTTTTGATGATTTGTCTAATAAGTCGGATTATAATAGGAAAGAATTAATAGATTTTCTTATACAAATAATTACAGCTAATCTATCAGCTAATGATATAGAGAAATTAACCAATAATGAGAAGATTCCTATTGATGTACGAAACGCAATTAATAATCCTCAACCTGTACCCCAAAAATTAGACAAAAAATGATGGTACCTAGAGGCATTACAATAGTGAGTTAAAAAAACAGGAAGGTGGGATAAAGTTCCACCTTCCTGTTTTATATATAAAGCCTATATTCTATTTAAAGCTCTACTTCTAGAAGAATTGGTGCATGGTCCTGTCTTTCTCCAGAATCTACCATTTCTGATACCCTTACCTTGTCAGCTACATCTTGACTAACTATCCAGTAGTCAATTCTCCAGCCCGTATTATTTACCTTGCTAGTCTTTACCCTCTGGGCCCACCAAGAGTATACCTCTTCTACATCTCCGTGGACATGCCTAAAGGTATCTACAAACCCCCTAGCAAGCAGGTTTGTAAAGCCCTCTCTTTCCTCATCAGTAAAACCTGGTGACCTATGGTTAGAAGCTGGGTTGGCTAGGTCTATTTCCTTGTGGGCAACATTGTAGTCCCCACATGCAAGTACAGGCTTGTTCTTGGCTAGACCCTCAAGATAGTCTGCATACTTTTTATCCCATTCCTGCCTATCCTCTAGTCTCTTTAGGCCATCACCAGCATTTGGTGTATAGACCTGTGTTACATAGCATGAATCTAGCTCAAGAGTAATAATCCTACCCTCGGAGTCCATCGTACATGGAGCCCCTATTTCAGGATATGTAGCCTTTATATCCATCCCCTTCCTATATAGGAACATGGTCCCAGCATATCCCTTTCTAGCAGGCTCTACAGATGACCTCCATACATGGTTATAGCCAGGGAATATTTCCTCTAGACACTCTATATGCTTTTTAGTTGGTCCCTTAGCTGATAGCTTAGTCTCCTGTAGGGCTATAATGTCCGCATCCATACTGGCTAGCTTTTTTAGGACATCCCTTGACAGTAGGGCTCTTGCAGAGTCACTCGTTAGGGCTGCATTTAAAGAATCTATGTTCCAAGAAATTAACTTCATACTTACCTCCTAATATTCCTTTTACTTAATCATACTTATAGTATTAGTTTCATTTTTTTGTTTGCCTGAGCAAACCCCATTAACTACTATTATACCCAATAATAGCTAATCAATACTAGCTATAGGAAAAAAATATTATATAACTTCTGGCCTATTTAATAGGGCTTTTATTAATAGATAGTCTTGTAGCTGCTTGCATTCACTAAGGACAATCTAGCTACCTAAGCTTAGGGTCACCTATTTCTACAAAAAGAGAGTGCAAGCACTCTCTTTATATATATCAAATAATATAATTATTCAATTATAGAAGCAACAACTCCAGAAGCTACTGTTCTACCACCTTCTCTGATGGCGAATCTAAGACCTTCTTCAACACATATAGAGTTGATTAGGTCAACTTCGATTGTTACGTTGTCACCAGGCATAACCATTTCTATACCTTCTGGTAGCTTACACTCACCAGTTACGTCAGTTGTTCTGAAGTAGAACTGTGGTCTATATCCATCGAAGAAAGGAGTATGTCTACCACCTTCTTCTTTCTTAAGAACGTAGATTTCTGCAGTGAACTTAGTATGAGCTTTAACTGTTCCTGGCTGAGCAAGAACCTGTCCTCTTTCGATTTCGTCTCTCTGAACACCTCTTAGTAGAGCACCGATGTTATCACCAGCTTCTGCCTGATCTAGTAACTTTCTGAACATTTCTACTCCTGTTACTACAACCTTTCTTGGTTCATCAGCCAAACCAACTAGTTCAACTTCATCAGAAACCTTAAGAACACCTCTTTCAACTCTACCAGTTGCAACTGTACCTCTACCAGTGATTGAGAATACGTCTTCTACTGGCATTAGGAACGGCTTGTCAACATCTCTTTCTGGAGATGGGATATATTCGTCTATAATGTTGTAGAATTCTATTATCTTTTCTCCCCATTCAGAATCTGGGTCTTCAAGAGCCATTAGAGCAGAACCTCTAACTATTGGAGTATCATCTCCTGGGAAATCATATTCGTTAAGTAGTTCTCTAACTTCCATTTCAACTAGTTCTAGAAGTTCGTCGTCATCTACCATATCACACTTGTTTAGGAATACAACGATGTAAGGAACACCAACCTGTCTAGAAAGTAGAATATGTTCTCTTGTCTGAGGCATTGGACCATCTGTTGCAGCAACAACTAGGATAGCACCGTCCATCTGAGCAGCACCTGTGATCATGTTCTTAACATAGTCAGCATGTCCTGGGCAGTCAACGTGAGCATAGTGTCTAGCTGGAGTTTCGTATTCAACGTGAGCAGTAGAGATAGTGATACCTCTTTCTCTTTCTTCTGGCGCCTTGTCTATGTTGGCGAAGTCTACCGCTTCACCTAACTGATACTTGTTGTGTAATGTCTTTGTTATAGCTGCTGTTAATGTAGTCTTACCGTGGTCAACGTGACCGATTGTACCAATATTAACATGTGGCTTACTTCTTTCAAATTTAGCTTTTTGCCATTTTAAGTTTCCTCCCTTAAGAAATAAATTATTTATTAATTGGAGGCGGAATCCACCCCCTTTTTATTCTTTATAAGTATATCACTTTTATACTTATTTTTCAACAATTCATTAAAAATCTGATAATTTTTTTAAGTCTATAAGCGATTTTTCGCTTTTTTTACTTTTTAGCTTAAATATCTAACCAATTGGCTTAAGTTAGCCTTTTGTGACTACTTACCTTCTGTTATCTTCTTAGCAACGGAACCTGGTACCTGTGCATAGTGGTCAAATATCATTGTATAAGTCGCTCTACCCTGAGTAGTAGATCTTAGGTCTGTAGAATATCCGAACATTTCAGATAGTGGAACGTGAGCTCTAACAACCTGAGCACCGTTTCTTTCTTCCATACCCTGAATCATACCTCTTCTAGAGTTAAGGTCACCCATAACGTCACCCATGTAATCGTCTGGAGTAACAACTTCAACTGCGAAGATTGGTTCAAGAAGAACTGCATTACCCTTCTTCATTGCATCCTTGAAGGCCATAGAAGCTGCCATCTTGAAGGCCATTTCTGATGAATCGACTTCATGGTAAGAACCATCGTATAGTTCAACAGCAACGTCAACAACTGGATAACCAGCTACGATACCTGACTGCATAGCACCCTGGATACCCTGGTCAACTGGACCAATATATTCCTTAGGTACAGATCCACCAACAGTCTTGTTTTCGAACTTGTATCCTTCGCCTGGCTCAAGTGGATTAACTCTGATCTTAACGTGACCGTACTGACCTCTACCACCTGACTGCTTAGAGTACTTGTACTCAACATCAACTGGAACTGTAATAGTTTCTCTGTATGCAACCTGAGGAGCACCAACTGTTGCTTCAACCTTGAATTCTCTTAGTAGTCTGTCAACGATGATTTCTAGGTGAAGCTCACCCATACCACCGATGATAGTCTGACCAGTTTCTGCATCAGTTCTAACTGTGAATGTAGGGTCTTCTTCAGCAAGCTTCTGAAGAGCTACACCCATCTTTTCCTGAGCTGCCTTAGAAGCTGGTTCTATGGCAACGAAGATAACTGGTTCTGGGAATTCCATTGATTCAAGTATAATAGGTTCATTAGGATCACATAGTGAGTCTCCTGTAGTTGTATCCTTAAGACCAACTGCAGCAGCTATATCACCTGCATAAACTTCTGTTATTTCTTCTCTTGTATTGGCATGCATCTGAAGGATACGACCAATTCTTTCTCTCTTGTTCTTTGTAGCATTTAGTACATAAGAACCAGATTCTAACTTACCAGAGTAAACTCTGAAGAAGGCTAGCTTACCTACGAATGGGTCAGTCATGATTTTGAATGCAAGAGCTGAGAATGGTTCTTCATCTGATGCATGTCTTTCACTTTCTTCACCATCTGGTAGGATACCCTTTATAGATTCTATATCAGTTGGAGCTGGTAGGTAATCTATAACTGCGTCCAATAGTAACTGAACACCCTTGTTCTTGTAAGCAGTACCACAAAGTACTGGGTTCATTTCACAAGCTATAGTTGCCTTTCTGATAGCTACCTTTAGTTCATCTATTGTTATTTCTTCACCTTCTAGGTACTTCATCATTAGATCTTCGTCAGTTTCTGCAACTGCTTCTATCATGACTTCCCTATATTCATTGGCCTTGTCTACCATATCAGCTGGTATATCTACGACTTCGATTTCAGTACCTTCATCGTTCTTATAGATATTAGCCTTCATAGTTAATAGGTCTATGATACCTGTGAAGTTTTCTTCGCTACCTATTGGTAACTGTATAGCTACAGCATTAGCCTTAAGTCTGTCCTTCATCATTTCTACAACATTTAGGAAGTCAGCACCCTGTCTGTCCATCTTGTTTACGAATGCGATTCTAGGAACACCGTAAGTTTCAGCCTGTCTCCATACATTTTCTGACTGAGGCTCAACTCCTGATCTAGCACAGAAAACTGCAACAGAACCGTCTAGTACTCTTAGAGATCTTTCAACTTCTACTGTGAAGTCTACGTGTCCAGGAGTATCTATAATATTTATTCTGTAGCCATCCCACTGACAAGTTGTAGCGGCAGAAGTAATTGTGATACCTCTTTCCTTTTCCTGTTCCATCCAGTCCATCTGAGATGCACCGTCGTGAGTTTCACCTATCTTATGAGTACGACCAGCATAGAACAAGATTCTTTCAGTAGTTGTAGTCTTACCTGCATCTATGTGGGCCATTATTCCTATATTTCTAGTCTTTTCCAATGGAAATTGTCTAGCCATTTCTTTCCTCCTTAATTATTTCAAACTCAGTTGATGACTACCATCTGTAGTGAGCAAATGCCTTATTGGCTTCTGCCATCTTATGAGTATCTTCTTTCTTCTTAACTGAAGCTCCTGTGTTGTTAGCTGCATCCATTATTTCCTTTGCAAGCTTTTCAACCATTCCCTTTTCGCCTCTAGCTCTTGTATATCTTACTAACCATCTAAGTCCTAGAGTCTGTCTTCTATCAGCTCTAACTTCGATAGGTACCTGATAGTTGGCACCACCGACTCTTCTAGCCTTAACTTCTAGTACTGGCATGATGTTTTCCATAGCCTTGTTGAATACTTCTAGAGCATCTTCTCCAGTCCTTTCAGCTACTAATGCGAATGCATCATATACTATTCTTTGTGACTTTCCTCTTTTTCCGTCATACATTAAATTATTTATTAACTTTGTTACTACCTTACTTCCGTACATTGGATCTGGTAAAACTTCTCTCTTTGGAACATTACCTTTTCTTGGCATTACGCTTCCCTCCTTAATTATTAAAGTTAAATCATAGGTACTCGACATTCTTTTTGCCGTGATGCCATAAATATATTATTTAAAGCATCGAACTATAATCAATTGCTGTTTTCCAGCTACTTGTCTGTTCAATTCTGGCTTGAACCCGCCCTGGGGTCTATCCCCTTTGCAAACCCTCTATGGTCTACTAAAACTAAGTAAGTTTCTCTCTTGATTACTTCTTAGCTTCTTTTGGTCTCTTAGCACCGTACTTAGATCTTGACTGTCTTCTTGCGTCAACACCTGCAGTATCAAGTGTACCTCTTAGAATATGGTACCTAACACCTGGTAAGTCCTTTACCCTACCACCTCTGATCATAACAACACTATGTTCCTGTAGGTTATGACCTTCACCTGGTATGTATGCAGATACTTCTATTCCGTTTGTAAGTCTAACTCTGGCAACCTTTCTAAGGGCTGAGTTTGGCTTCTTAGGTGTTACTGTCTTTACAGAAGTACAAACACCTCTCTTCTGTGGAGCACTAACATCAGTGGCCTTCTTGTATAAAGAATTGTAGCCCTTCTGAAGTGCTGGAGCAGTAGATTTCTTTTCTACAGCTTTTCTACTCTTACGTACTAATTGGTTGATTGTTGGCATCAACTGCACCTCCTTTTTTAAAATTTTTCGATCTTGTTAATTGACCGCCAACCGGACCAATATGCATAGCATATTGATTAATTGTTTTGATGCTTTTAGTCTTCACTAAAAAGGTATGCAATCTGTAGATTACATACCTTATAATTTTATCACCTCAAAGGGCTTGTGTCAACTAGTTTGTAGAATAATTTTTGCTTTTTAAAAACCATCTAAAGTTAGTCCCTCTTGAACAAATCCCTAGTGTATACCTTATCTGCTACATCATCAAGACAAGAGTCATACCTATTGGCTATTATACTGTGACTTATAGTCTTAAATTTTTCAATATCATTTACTATCCTACTACCAAAGAATGTTGTTCCATCCTCTAAGGTAGGCTCATATATTACTACTGTGGCTCCCTTGGCCTTTAGCCTCTTCATAACTCCCTGTATAGATGAATACCTGAAGTTGTCTGAATTTGACTTCATAGTGAGCCTGTAGACACCTATTACACATTCCTTTTCATTTTCTACAGAATACTCTCCATGACTATAGTAGTCATAGTAGCCAGCTAGGTTTAGCACCCTGTCAGCTATAAAGTCCTTCCTAGTCCTATTACTTTCAACTATGGCAGACATCATATTCTGTGGGACACTATCATAGTTGGCTAGGAGTTGTTTAGTATCCTTTGGTAGGCAATAGCCCCCATACCCAAAGGATGGATTGTTGTAGTGGCTGCCTATCCTTGGATCTAGGCAGACGCCCTGGATTATATCCTCTGTATTCAGGCCCTTCATCTCAGCATAGGTATCTAACTCGTTAAAGTAGCTAACCCTTAAGGCTAGATAGGTATTGGCAAAAAGCTTGACTGCCTCTGCCTCTGTAAAGCCCATCGATAGGATGGCTATGTCCTCCTTGATTGCCCCCTCGGCTAGGAGCTTGGCAAATATATTACTGGCCTCGGTTAAGACTTTATCCTCCTTGTCCGTGGACACGATTATCCTAGATGGATACAGGTTGTCGTATAGGGCCTTTGACTCCCTCAGGAACTCTGGACTAAAGATTATATTTTTAGTCTTGTACTTGGCCCTGACTGCCTCGGTATAGCCAACTGGTATGGTCGACTTGATTACTATAATGGCCTCCTTGTTTACCTCCAGTACCTTCTCTATGACAGCCTCAATTGCTGACGTATCAAAGTAGTTCTTTTGAGCATCATAATTGGTAGGTGCTGCTATGACAACATAGTCAGCCTCCCTATATGCCAAGTCTGTGTCTAAGCTGGCAACTAGTCTAAGTCCTTATTGGCCAAGTAATCTTCTATATAATCATCATGTATAGGAGATATTTTCTTATTAATCATATTCACTTTTTCTTCTTCCACATCTACAGCCACGACCCTATTTGCCTGGGCCAAAAGTATAGCAATGGACAGGCCAACATAGCCAATTCCAGCTACGGCTATCTTGTAGGGCCTATTTAATTTTGTTTCTTGTCTATCCAAAACCTTCATCCTATACATCCTTCTTTCTATTTTTCAACTAACAATACAATCGCCTGGGAAGAAATGCCCTCTCTTGCTCCTGTAAAGCCTAGTCCTTCTTCTGTAGTCGCCTTTACATTTATATTGGTCCTATCTGTATCAAGGACCCTAGCAAAGTTTTCTACCATACTTGACAAGTGGGGAGCCATCTTTGGCGCCTGGGCTATAATAGTGCAGTCTGCATTGCCCAACCTATATCCCTTCCTGTCCATCAGGTCCTTGGCATAGGCCAAGAGCCTCAAGCTATCTGCTCCCTTGAACTGGGGGTCTGTGTCTGGAAAGTGCCTACCTAAATCACCCTCTCCTAGGGCCCCAAATATTGCATCTATTAGGGCATGAGTCAGTACATCAGCATCAGAGTGACCTAGTAGTCCCCTATCATGGTCTATCTTGACACCACCTATTATAAGGTCCCTATCCTCTACCAACTTATGTACATCGTATCCAATTCCTACCCTCATCTGCTTCCTCCTTATCAGCCTAAATAAGGCCTTACTATATCATTAATCAAGTATATACCTAGCCTGCCTTATATCCTCAGGCGTTGTAATCTTATTATTCATGTATGAGCCCATAATCATCTTTACCTTATGACCATACCTCTCTACCAGGCTTGCATCGTCTGTACCTAAAAAAGACTCCTGCATAGCCCTCGTATGGGCCTCCCTTATAAGGTCAAAACTAAAGGTCTGTGGTGTCTGGGCACACCAAACCTGGCTCCTATCAGGTGTGTCAATTACAAGACCCTCTTGGTCTACTATCTTGACAGTGTCCTTGCTAGGAACTCCAACGCAGGTCGCTCCACATTCAATTGTCTCTAGTATGGACCTGGTAATTGTATCCTCATCTACAAAGGGTCTAGCCCCATCATGTATCAGGAGAATATGAGTATCGTCTGAGAGTACCCCCATACAGTTATATATAGAATCCTGCCTCTCTGCACCACCTATAACCCTGACTATATCCTCAAAACCATAGGTATCTATTATTGAATCTATTTGGACCCTATCTTCCTCCCTTATAGCTAAGATTATTTTCCTAACCCTAGGGTGGTTATAAAATTTAGCTATTGTATGGGCTATAATTGGCCTATCTCCCAAGTCCAAAAGAATCTTATTTTTATCAGCCATCATCCTCTTGCCAGAACCTGCTGCCAAGATGATCACATCTGCATTTATCATATTATTATTCATCTTCTTCTACCACCTTACTTACCCCATGTGGATGACCTCCGCCAACCTTCTTTGTAGAAGACTTTGAGTCCATACTATATTTAAAGGCCGATCCAGTCTTCCTAAAACTGCCCGGTGATATACCCACAGTTTTTGTGAATACTGTGGAAAAATAGCTCACATTTCTGTAGCCACATTCCTGACTTATTTCAGCTATATTTTTCTCCGTCTGTAAAAGTAGGTTTCTAGCACGGTTTAATTTCCTATAATTTACATAGGAGCTGAAGGTATAGCCAGTTTTTTGTTTGAAAAGCTGGGATAGGTAGCTCTTATTTATATGGGCATACTCCGAAGCCTCCTCTAGGCTTATAGGCTTCTGTATGTTATCATCTATATACTTAAAAACACTCTTTAGGGATGGATTGACACCCAGAATGTTATTTTCCAGCAATTCATCATAGTACTGGCCTATTATCATGCTGGCAGTTGGTATAAAGTTCTTGCTTGTTATCTTTTTATGCATTAATATCGTACAGTGGTAGCAGCAATGCTTAAGAGAAATATTGTGCATGAAAAGTGTGTAGTAGTAGATGGCGTAATTAAGACTATTCAAAAAGGCCCTATAGGCTACTATATTTTCGCTTTTAATCCAGCCTCCTGCCAATTTTTTAAATTCTTTCATGGTATTTTCCATATTACCCCTGGCAAGATTTTCGCACAAGGCCCTGTAATCTATGTCCATATCAAAACTGTCTAATTGCGTTATCTTATGCATAGGCACACCTCCTTCATTAATTCTTCACGTAGTCTATAAATTAAATGCACACAAATTTCATAACTCCCACGATATCCTCTATTATATATCATATGTAGGCTAAAAAATAGGGGGTATTGGGAAAAAGACCTAAATATAGTTAATAAATCAATAAATATAGTTAATTGATTATAAAATTCATTGTGGTAAAAATATAGTATAGAAGGTCTTGTAGTAGACCTAAATTAAATCTTAAAAATTTAAAAAAAGGTCTAGGACCCATATGATATTGAAAATCAAATTAGGCTGGACCACTTAAGTTATGGAGGTATTTATGAAAAATTGCTGTAGTATATGGATCTCTATCAGGAAATACAGAAAGACTAGCTAGAGGGGTATTCGATAGGATTAGCCCTGAATATGAAAAGGCCATATTTGATGTTAAGGACAAGCCTGACCTATCAGATTATGATGTTGTTGCTCTTGGCTTCTGGATTGACAAGTCCTTTCCACACAAGGCAATGAAGGAATTTATACCAGAGGTACGTGACAAGGAGGTCTTCCTAATGGGTACTATGGGCTACTATCCTGACTCAGACCACGGCCAGGCATGCATAAAAAATTCTGTAGGCCTAGTTGACAAATCTTGCAAACTTATGGGCTACTTTATGTGTAACGGAAAAATAGATATGAAAATCCTAGAAAGAATAGGCCAGATGAAACCTAGAAACATGGGCGAAGAGATATTCAAAAAGCATATGCTTGATGAAAAGAACCTTATTAGGTACAAGATGCTTGGAGACCATGTTAATGAAACAGACATTGAATTCTGCTCAGCAAGGTTCAATGAAAGAGTTGCCATAAAGGCAGCTATTGATAGCTTATAATTTCAATATAAATATATATGGAATTATGATTCCCCAAATTCCTACCGACATAATTTATAAAATTATATAGAAAAAGCAGCTAATCCCCAATTAGCTGCCCTTTTCTTTTATCATTCTATTTACTTGGGACCTACTGGTCAGAAGGTTGAACTTCACCTTCAATTTCGTCCTTGTTTTTCTTGTGGTCACCAAGCTTTATTTCATTGATCATATCCATCCACTTGCCAGTCTTGCCAACAAAGAATTCATAGCTATTGCCCTTTTTCATAGTGACCCTGATACCGTCATTAGTAAAAGGTGTTGGCTTGAACCTTTCTATTGACTCAGCCTTCATTATAGACAGTCTTATAGCCTTCTTTTCTATGAGGTCTGGATCTGGAGTATTTGCAAATATAATCATCTTATCAGTAAGATATAGCCATCCTGTCTTCATCTTGCCATCCTTCATATGGGCCTGGGAGTCATACTTTAGGATACCCTTCTGGCTCATCTTCATAGCAAAGATTCTCATGTTTGTAGTATCTGCCCTCCTCCTGTTAAGCATCAAACCCATCATAAAGAAGGTACCACCCATCAGAATAAGTACGTATAGGAAGTAGTTTAGGTTGCCTACTGTTAGGCCCTCCTTATAGAACCTACCAGCATTTAGGGCAATACCAAATATTATCCCTACCAGGGCAGATTTTTGTAAATGTTTAAAAACCTCAGTTGTCATTAAATTACCTCTCTCTTATTGTATTTATATAGATTAGACTCATATCTTCTTAGAAGGCCCAGTTTCCGTCCTTGAATATCTGGAATTCCTGGCCATCCTGCTGGATACCTACTATATCTAGGTCCTTGTCGCCTATCATAAAGTCTACATGAGTCATACTTACGTTTATACCCAATCCATCCTTATCTTCATCAGCTATATTGGCCCCGTCCTTTACACATGAGCTGTAGGCAGCCCCAATAGCCAGGTGGCAGGATGCATTTTCATCAAATAAGGTAGTGTAGAATACTATATTTTTATTTGATATAGGTGAATCATAAGGTACAAGGGCAACTTCACCCAGCCTAAAAGATCCTTCATCAGTTTCTATTAGGTTCTTTAGGTTGTCCCTTCCTGTCTTGGCATCAAAATCTATAACCCTACCAGCCTCATACCTAATCCAAAAGTCTTCTATAAGGCTACCAGCATATACCAGTGGCTTAGTGCTGTGGACTATACCATCTACCTTGTACTTGTGTGGCATACCATAAATTTCTTCTGATGGTATGTTAGGGTTAAAGAAATTACCCTTAGGATCCTTGGCTGCCCCACCCAACCAGATATGGTTGTCTGGCAGGCCTATAACTAGGTCTGTCTTTGAAGACTTATATCTTAACTCCTTAAAATTCATCTTATTCATAAAGGCAGTCTTTTCCTTTAAGTTCTTGTTGTGGTCTTCCCAAGCCGCAACTGGGTCTTCAGTAACCCTTGAACAGTCTAGTATATTGTTCCAAAGCTCTTCAACAGCAGCCTCATCTGCAAGGTCTGGATGGACCCTCTTGGCCCAGGCTAGTGAAGGAACTGCTACTATAGACCACTTAACCCTATCATTCAGTGTATAGGACCTCCACTCCTTGAGATACTTGCCAGCCTCCTTCTGGAAACGACCTATCCTGTCAGGGTCTACCCCCTTCATTAAGTCTGGATCATTGGATATTATGGATAGGAAGGAGCCCCCCTCCTTGGCAATCTGAGTATACTTATATGACTGCCACTCTGGATATTCATCGAAGGCCTCACTAGGTGCACTTAGGTACTTTTCCCTAGTTATAACCTCATCAGAATACTCAACATATACATGCTTGGCCCCAGCCTTATAGGCCTCTCTCACACACCTTCTAACAAAGTCTCTTGACTCTACATCAGCCCTTATTAGTAGGCTTTCACCAGGTTGAACATTTATACCTGACTTGATAGTCAGCTGGGCAAATTTATCTATTCTACTATCTAAACTCATCTTATCTTCTCCTTATCTTCTAATATTTTTCATAAAAAGCTACTTATTTTCCAAAAACTCCTGTGGAATTATACTCTTGACTATATTCCTGTAATTTTCTAGGTGGTAGGCCCCATTTCCCCACATTTCTATATGTTTGTTGGCAAGGTCCATAGGGTACTTGTCCATCCTATAAACAGAACCATCTAACCCGTATTGATTTTTCTCCAAATGGAATACTAGGGGAATAAACCTTGGCCTGTCTATGTACTTTTTGTCTCCAGCCTTTACAAAATCAAAGGTTGCCATACCCTCTAGGTAGGTAATTGGGGTCAACATATTATGGACAAAATTTCCTGTTCCATAGTATACCAGGGTCCTTTTATTGTCCTTATTTTCTAACCATTTGACTGTCTGAATCTTGTGGGCATGGGTCCCTATAACCACATCAACACCCAGGTCATTAAATAGCTTTGAGTACTTCTTTTGTGTATTATCTAGGGCTTGAATACCCTCTTCTCCCCAGTGACAGGAAACCAGGATAAAGTCTACCTTGTCCTTGATATTAGCTACATCCTTCCTTATTTTCTCTTCGTTCAAGTAGGAAACCCTGTAGTCTGTATCTGGTGCAATACCGTTTGTTCCATAGGTATAGCATAGAAATCCTACTTTTATACCATTTTTATCAATAATTACAGGTTTGTCCCTATCCTCCTGGGATGCAAATACACCTGTATGGTATACATCTGTTTGGTCCCACAGTTTTATTGACTCCGGTATGGCCCAAGACCCCTTGTCTAGAGAATGGTTGTTGGCCATATTTACCATATTAAAGCCAGCCCTTGTCAAGGCAGGTATCATGGCCTGGGGAGTATTAAAGTGGGGGTATGTACCAATCCCAAATTTATCACCCGCTATAATAGACTCCTGATTGATATACTTGAGGTCATACTGGTCCAATTCCGGCTTTATATTTTCGTATAGGTGGTCAAAATCATACTGGCCATCACCAAAAAGGCCCTTGCGCCTATCAGCTGCATTATAAATAGAGTCGTGGATAAGATTATCCCCAACGCCTGCAAACCTAAGCCTCTTGACTGATGTTTCCTGCTTATTAGCCTTCCTAAGTGAGCTGATTTCAGTCTGGAAAAAGTAGCCCATGGATAAAAAGAAATATTAATATTATACCAACAGATAAAAAAATAAAGTTCTTTTCGTTTTTAAGATTCATTCGACCCACCTGTTTCATGATTATAGTATATTTATAAGCTTCTTAGTACATTATATCACAAGAAATTGTATATCTCTATACAAGTGAAGATAAGATATTATATTTGATTCATTAGTTGTTCCATAGGTTGATGGCATGCCCGTCATACCAAAAAAAGCGACCAGGCCTTTGGCTTGGTCGCTGAAAAGAGTAAATGGGAGGTTACCCTTCTTAAAATATTGACTACAAATGTATTTTAATAATTTATCTATATTATGGAATACTAGCTACAGACTCTAACCAAGATTCAAGCTGGTCTCTTATATGACCATCCCTTTCTTCAAAGGCCCTTGTCTCTTCATCTACCCTCTTCTTTAGGTCGTCACTTAATTCTCTTGCTGCAAAAGTATATACTACCTTATCTTCCTTCTCTATGTGTCTAGCTAGAAGGTCTCCATAGCCAACTGCATTAGCTATGATATCTAGCTTATAAATATCATCCTGGCTCTTTTCATAATTGTCCAAGGCAGCCTCTAGGTTAGTCATAAATAGCCTACCTAGGTCGTGCTCAACCAACATACCCTGCCTGATTAACTTTTCTGCAACTGGTGGAAGCTCATCTACCATTATCTTAAATAGGATTTCTTCCTCCTTGCCGTGGTGGTGCTTATCAGCGTAATTTCTCGCAAAATTTATATACTGCCTAAACTTATCTATATCAACAGCCTTGCCATCAAGGATATCCTTGCAACTAGACTTCATTATGCCCACAAATTTTAATATATTCTGGTGCTCTGCTACCAAAAGGTCTATACCGTACATCTTACTTCCTCCTAAGCTCAAATTCATTTTCTCCATCCCATGAATATGATATATCAGACTGACTTAAGAGACCTTCAATCACGCTAGTCCTTATCTGATAAAAGTCCTTACTTGACCTTCCATAAGGCTCCCAATAGTCTGCATGTATGTCCAATCTATCCCTCCACCTGAATGAGTCTTCTGTAGAGTCTAGCATTTCTTCTACCCTATCACATGGCATACCGTTTAACATCTTACCTGCTATTGCTGGGTATACATCTTCTATGCCTAGGTCACTACCAAGGTTATGGTCCTGACCATACTGTCTTCCTATACTCTTTATATCTTCTATAGTAAATATACCTGACCTTAATGCCTCATCAACTACAAAGGCTAGTCTCTTCTCAACTATTACTACTAGTGACTGTAGAGACCCATGTATATTTGTAGTATCTACTATCTCCTCTAGGCTACCTGCTGGCACACCTGCCAGGCTTAGGTCCAGCTTCAATTCCAGCTCATTGTTGCCAGTCTTTTCCTCTGCTGCCTTCACTATTGCATCAACTAGTCCCTCCTGGAACTTGATCTTATTGTACATTATATGGTGGATTGGTCCTAAAAATAAACTCATATTTATACCTCCTACTTGCTGTTTAGCTTAGCTAGTACATCCTCTACATTTAGGCCGTGTACCATACATGCATCCTCTAGTGATTCCATCTGTGATGATGGGCAACCTAGACAGTGCATACCAAAACTTGTTAGTATTTCATATGCTCCTTCATTTTCCTTTAATACGTTTCCTATTATAGTGTCTCTTGTTATCATAATCTTATTCTCCTTTTCATATATATAATTAATTTTGATTTTTTTATTATCTAGCTCCTTGCTATATACATATAATAAATCATTCCATAAAAAATTCGGTTGTATATGCAACCGAATTGATATTTTTATATTTTTTTAATTATTCTACTTATCCTACTTTTTTTGTACCCTATCCTACTGGAAAATTTCCAACCTATTATGATCACTTATAGTATCAGTATATATGCTGTTCAAATAAGACCCAGTAAAGGTCCTCTCACACTGGTCCATCCATAGCTTGTAGGCCGGATTATCAAGACAAAGATCTGGCCTCTTGTCAAGGCTACCTGAAAAATAATGGATATTGGTGTCCACCATAAAGTCCATCATCATTTCCTTGTCTTCCTGGCTTATGTCTAGCTTATCCAACTGCTTTTTCGTCTGTAGCCTCGTACACCTGACAAAATACTCCCTACATGTATTTTCAAAGTCCAAAAGAGCTTGGTCCTGGTGCTTATACTTTTTCATCCAATAGGCAACATCAAGGCTTTCTGTATGGTAGGTCATATTATTCCTCAGGTCCATATCTAGGACCCCATATAGGTTTGGATAAAGACCTAGGCAGGCCAGGGCTATATCGTGGACCCTTTTGTGCTCTGCCATATGCTGGATGTGCATATGACCACTAAGGTTTATCCTCACATTATACTTGTTGTATAGGTCTACTAGCCTTGAGCTATTTGTAATCTTATAGCCGGCTATAAAAAGCTTGTTGTGGGCAAGTATATTTTGGTGGCTGACACCTATGACCCTCATATTCATATCCTTGGCATTTTTTAGGCACCTCTCTATCCACCTATAACTGGACTTAGATATTGTCTGGTCATTTCCCTTGGTAGAAGTTTCAACCATGAGTAAATGACACTTGTTGCCTAGCTGGTAGACATAGTTGAGGTACTTCTTATCTCTTGAAACTACATTAGGATCATCCTTACCATAGCCATAGTCGCTGTATATTTCCTCAAATTCTTGAAGGCTAACTGTATCCACTGGTCTGGTAGTATCAGCCTCAAAGGCAAGGGCTCTTTCATTTTCAAGGTCATGGTTGCCGGGTAAGACTAGGACCTTAATCCCCTTGTCCTTTAGGATTTAAATTTGTTGGCAAGACCTATATGGCTCTCTTTTTCCCCGTTATAGGTCATATCACCACTTACAATAACCAGGTCAGGCTTAGTCCTTATCATTTCCAGGACAAAGGCATCCATTATCTGGTCTATATACCTCATCATCTTTCCATCACTTTTTTCTATAGTATCAACGAAGCTCCTTCCATAATCAGTAAGGCTTGGTGACAGGTAGTGAATGTCTGTTACATGGACTATCTTTATATTGTTATCGTCTATAAGACTTGTATTTAATTTATTATTTGACTTATTTGGTGACTTCTTGCCCCTAGATAGAACAAAAAATGCTACCACTATTATTGCAACTAGTGTGATAAATATCAACATACTACCACCTCCATATACTTAGGATATCACAAAAAAACTTATTTTTCTTATTTTTTTATAGCAGGCCTACAACTACTGTAATAAAAAAACATGGTAGAGGAAATCTACCATGCCTAAGTAGCCCTAGCAGGGACTCGAACCCACAACCGCTTGATTCGTAGTCAAGAACTCTATCCAGTTGAGCTATGGGCGCAAATTATCATACCATAAGATTATACCATAAATTTTTAAATCATACAAACAAAATCGTCCAACAAATTTTTCCACCCAAACCCGCTATCTCCAGTCATTATATGATATAATAATATATTATGCAAAAAATTATTAAACATAGGAGGTTAGCATGTTTATTGATGATACAATTGCAGCCATAGCCACTGCCCCCGGACAAGGTGGTATTGGTATTATCAGGATAAGTGGTCCTGATTCACTAAAGATTGCAAATAAGATATTCTCGCCCTTCCATAAGGGGGAAATCCTAGACTATCCTATCAGGACCCTAATCTATGGAAACATACTAGATGGCGATACAATTATAGATGAAGTACTCCTAGCCTACATGAGGGGGCCAAACTCCTATACAGCCGAAGATGTAATAGAAATCAACTGCCACGGTGGCTTTATATCAGTCAGAAAAATACTGGAGCTAGTCCTAAGGTCTGGTGCCAGACCAGCCCAGGCTGGAGAATTTACCAAGAGGGCCTTCTTAAACGGAAGAATAGACCTGTCTCAGGCAGAGGCTGTCATAGATATAATAAATGCCAAAACTGAGGAGTCTCATAATATGGCCCAGTCCCAGCTAGAGGGGGCCCTGTCAAAGAAGATAAGAAGCCTAAGAGACCAGATAACAGCCATTTTAGCTCAGCTAGAAGTAGCTATAGACTATCCTGAAGAAGACATAGAGTTTATAACATACAAGGAACTGGTTGACCAGACCACAGAGCTAAATGACCAGGTAAAAAAGCTCTACAAGACAGCAGATACAGGTAAAATTTTGAGAGAGGGCCTGAAGACTGCCATATTGGGCAAGCCAAATGTAGGTAAGTCATCCCTGATGAACCTAATACTGGGGGAAGATAGGGCCATAGTAACGGATATACCTGGTACAACTAGAGATGTAATAGAGGAGTTTGTCAATATAAAGGGCATACCCCTAAAGATAGTCGACACTGCCGGTATCAGGGCCACAGATGACCTGGTGGAAAAAAATCGGTGTAGAAAAAAATCAAGAGAACATATGAAGCTTGCAGACCTAGCCCTAGTAGTCCTAGACTCATCCAGACCCCTAGACCAGGAGGACATCCAAATTCTAGAAAATATAGACCAGACCAAGTCCCTAGTAATTTTAAACAAGACTGACCTGGACTGCAAGATGGATATAGAGGGCCTTAAGTCATATGTAGACCCTGAAAATATAATAAATATATCAGCCCTAAAGGGCCATGGCATTGACCTGATCCATGATCGGATAGAAGATCTAGTATTTGAGGGTAAAATCAGCGATTCATCAGACCTGATGATTACAAATTCAAGGCACAGGGATGCTATCTACAGGTCCATGGTATCAATAGGTGATGCTATCAATTCATTAAATGATAGGCTACCTTATGACTTTATCGAAGTAGACCTAAAGGATGCCTGGGATAACCTGGGATGTATCAATGGAGATACAATAGAAGAAGACCTGCTAGATACCATATTTAGCAACTTCTGTATAGGCAAGTAATAAGAAACTTTGAAAGGATTAAATAGTATATGGAAAGATTTGAAGCGGGAAGCTACGACGTCATAGTCGTAGGTGCCGGCCATGCTGGATGTGAAGCCGCCTTGGCCAGTGCAAGAATGGGTATGAAGACCCTAATGATTACCCTGTCCCTGGATGCAGTAGCCGCCCTAGCCTGTAACCCCTCAATAGGAGGAACTGGTAAGGGCCAGCTAGTCAAGGAGGTCGACGCCCTTGGTGGCCAGATGGGTCTAAATATCGATGCTACATACATACAGTCGAGAATATTAAATACGGCCAAGGGACCGGCAGTCCACTCCCTAAGGGCCCAGACAGATAAAAACCTCTACCATAGGGTAATGAAGGAAACTATTGAAAACCAAGAGAACCTAGACCTAATTATGGATGAGGTAGAGGAAATCCTCCATGAGGGAAATAGGGTCACTGGTGTAGGAACCAGACTGGGATGCCAATATAGGTCCAAGGCAACCATACTTGCCACAGGAGTCTACCTAGAGTCAACAATATTTATAGGCCATGATACCTTCAAGGAGGGTCCAAACGGTCTTGGCTATGCTAAAAAGCTAACCAATAGCCTAAGAGGGCTTGGTCTAGACATGAGAAGATTTAAGACTGGTACACCAGCCAGGGTCCACAGGGACAGTATAGACTTTTCAGTCATGGAGCCCCAAGCAGGAGATGAAAAAGTAGTGCCATTTTCCTTTATGAATGAAAATATAGAAAGGGACCAGATTATTTGCTACCTTACTAGGACTACTCCTGAAACAAAGAAACTAATAGAGGATAATATTACAAGGTCTGCCATGTATAGTGGAAATATAGAAGGTACAGGGCCTAGGTACTGTCCTTCCATAGAGGATAAGATAGTAAAGTTCAACGACAAGGAAACCCACCAGCTATTTATAGAGCCAGAGGGCTTAGACACAAAGGAAATGTACATACAGGGTGTATCAACTAGCTTCCCCCTAGATATGCAGGTAAGGATGTACCAGTCTATCAAGGGTCTAGAAAATGCCAAATTGATGAGACCTGCCTATGCCATAGAATATGACTGTATAAATCCAACCCAGCTAAAGCAGAACCTAGAAATAAAGGGCTTGGAAAATCTATTCTCAGCAGGCCAGTTCAATGGCACATCAGGCTACGAAGAAGCTGCAGCCCAAGGTCTAATAGCAGGAATTAATGCAGTCCTAAAAATAAGGGGCCAGGAAGCCCTGATACTAGATAGGTCTGATGGTTACATAGGTGTCCTAATAGACGACCTAGTAACAAAGGGAACTAATGAGCCTTACAGGATGATGACATCAAGGGCTGAATATAGGCTATACCTCAGACAGGATAATGCCGATATGAGACTGACTCAAAAGGGCTATGATATAGGCCTTGTAAGCCAAGAAAGATACGACAGGTTCCTAAAGAAAAAGGCCGATCTTGAGGAAGAAATAGAGAGACTAAAAAATGATAGGATAACCCCTAAGGAAATCAACCATATCCTGGAGGAAAGGGGTATAGTTGGCCTAAACAATGGCTTGTCCCTATATGAGTTTCTAAAGAGGCCGGAAGTAAACTACAGCCTACTTGAAGAGGTTGGTAAGGGGTCAGACAAGGACCTATCCGATGAAGTCAAAGACCAGGCTGTAATAATGATAAAATACGAGGGCTATATCAGCAAACAGATGAAGCAGATTGACCAGTTTAGAAAGCTAGAAAAGAAAAAACTAAGCCCAGACTTAGACTATGACGAAATAGAAGGTCTAAGAATAGAGGCAAGACAAAAACTAAATGCCATCAAGCCTACATCAATCGGTCAGGCATCTAGAATATCTGGTGTATCACCTGCTGATATATCTGTCCTACTAATCTACCTAGAGCAGGCAAGAAGAAAAAAATAGGAAACTACTAGTAGGCCTTTCATTATATTCCTACTAGCCAGTAAAAGACAAAATGTCTTTATTTGATTAATTTGAAGACTTGGAGGCTTAAATGAATCAAAACATTGAAAAATGTAGAATTACTAAAAAAAGGACTGGCTGATTTTTTTCAATCCAGGTAGATGACCTAATGGTGGATAGGTTTGAAAAAAATATAGACAGGTCCTAGTAGAATACAACCAGCATATGAACCTAACAGGCATCACAGAGCAAAGAGAAGTATATATCAAGCATTTTTTGGACTCTGTTGCCATATTTAAAAATGGCTATATTGGTGATGGCCTATCAGTTATAGACGTTGGTACAGGGGCTGGTTTTCCAGGCCTGCCATTTAAAATCTGTAATCCAAATATCAAGTTGACCCTACTAGACTCTCTTAACAAGAGAATCAACTTCCTAAAGGCAGTTGGTCAGGAACTAAGCCTAGATGGTATAGACTATGTCCATGGCAGGGCTGAAGATATGGCCCAGAAGCCAGACCATAGGGAAAAATACGATATAGCAACAGCGAGGGCAGTAGCCAGTCTACCCGTCCTACTAGAGCTATGTGTCCCTTATGTAAAGGTCGGTGGTTTCTTTATATGCCTAAAGGGACCTAGTGTAGATGCAGAATTAGAAGATGCTAAAAACGCCATGAAGATACTTGGTGTTAAGTTGGTTGAAAGGATAGATGTCAGCCTACCAGACCAGGAATTAAAGCATAATATACTGGTCTTCAAAAAAAGGAAGAGCTCACTCCGGATAAGTATCCAAGAAAGGCCGGTAAGCCTTCTAAAAATCCACTTTAGATTGTGGATTTATGTGAATATATTATATTAAAAAAAGCCTTAGTTAGAATTTTTTTCTTAACCAAGGCTTTTTTTTAATATCAATGTTTATCTTCTTTTTTTATCTATCTAAGTGTTTTTAGTTCATTTTCTACAGAGCTTGATATAGACTTTTCTCCACCCACAATGATAATATTCTTTATATTAGTATTGGCCTTTATATACTCTCCTTGATATACATAAATATCATACTCTTTTTTTGATAGACCAATATGTCTCATTATAGTATTTTCTCTTTTTCTTTGTTCAAAAATCATATTTAAGCTTGTATATATTGTTATTATTGACAGCACTGAAATATAAATACTATTTACAATTTTTTTCATCACTTATTATTTTTTTCCATCACTTATAGTAATAAGCCTATCCGCCTGCCTTGCTATATTTTCATCATGAGTTATCATAAGAAGGGTCTGGTTTAGGTCTTTTACAGTTGACCTAAGCAGACTCATTACCTCTTCAGTAGTCTTGCTATCAAGGTTTCCTGTAGGCTCGTCTGCGAATATTATAGCAGGCTTGTTGGATAGTGCCCTTGCAATTGCCACCCTTTGCTGCTGACCACCCGATAATTCATTAGGGAACTTCTTTAGCTGGTCTTCTAGTCCAACCTTTTTTACTATATCCATAATATATTCCTTGTCTTCCTTCTTTCCATCTAGCTGGATTGGTAGGATTATATTATCATAAACATTAAGGACTGGTATTAGGTTAAAGCTTTGGAATATAAATCCAAATTCTTGTCTTCTTATTTTAGATAACTCATCATCACTCAGTGTATAAATATCATTCTCTCCTAGATACACATTTCCAAATGTTGGTTTATCAAGGCCAGCCATACAGTGAAGTAATGTTGATTTTTCCACTACCCGATGTACCTACAATTGAAGTAAACTTTCCACATTCAATTTCTAAAGAAATATCGTCAACCGCCTTTACTATACAATCGTCTTTGCCATAATATTTTTTTATGTTATTTGCTAATAATTTTTTTCATAGTTTATTCCTCTTTCATTCTTTTTAACTTCTTCATCAAAAAAATCAACGCCATTATCTATAATAGCAACTAATAACATTACACCTCTCCTAAATCATATATTAATAATTTATCTAACTGCATATTATTTGTTTTAATATATAATATTCTACTCTTCAATCCTCTTTTTAAAAACTACAATATAAACCAAAAGCAAACAATACACTTACATATAATGTTGCTAATGATATCGTCTCAAAACTAAATACCATTTTATATCCGTCACCTTGATATTTTATATGAACTAAGTAGTCATAAATTGATTTAAACAATACTATTCCAAACATTATTGCCCCTGATACTATCGCCCAGAATACACTCTCCTTGATATACATAAATATCATACTCTTTTTGATAGACCAATATATCTCATTATAGTATTTTTCTCTTTTCTTTGCTCAAAAATCATATTTAAGCTTGTATATATTGTTATTATTGACAGCACTGAAATATAAATACCAACTACAATAATTTTTTTCATATATGATCTATGTTCATATTCATCAACATACTTAAATTCGGTTTCGGATATAATTTTTGTAGTTATTCTTTCCTAACACTTCATCCATATATGCTCTTAGATTTTTTTACTATTGCCATTATAATTGAAATTTATTTCATCAGCACCTCCATATCCTACTAATTTCTTAAAATTATCTGTATCAGTGATTATTTCAGGAAGTAGCAACTGTGAAACTACTTTTTTTGACCATTTTTAAATCATCAATAAATCCACCAACAATAATTTTTCGTTTTGTAGGCTTCTCTTCCATTGGAGTATTGGGCAACTTTGATCTTTATTACATCTCCAACTTTTTATATTTTTTTCATAGTTGGTATCATCTTCGTTTCTATTCTATTATAGACCTTCGATCTAAGATAGGCTACTGGGTATTCTGAAGTAGATTTAAATTTATCATTTCTTATAAACCCATTTTTTTATTAGGAAGTCATCATCTACTCCTGTGATAACTGTTTTTTTATTTCTTTACCATTTAAATCTCTATCATTTAAAAAAAGTATTCATTAAACATCTTTCCATCACTGATAAAATAGGCCTCTTTACTAGATTTAGTAATAATATTATTAATTCTATTATCATCTCTAAACCTACCTATATTTCTATCATTCAAGTTGGATTTTTGGTCTATAAATATTACTTAGGTTTGTAAGGTTATATTCTCTTCCCATAAGAAAATTTACTGAAGAATCAACATTCTTATCAAAAATAATCTCTATTAATATTAATTACATATCTAGACAGTGATAAGCTCAACATAATAACCGGTACCATCAAATATATAGCATTTTTTTGTATATTTATTAATAATAGTTTCTTATGTATTTTTTTGTATTTGGTCTTAGTAAGATTCTATTGATTTTTCTTCTATGATTATAGTTAGTTAAATCGACTACACTTAAATTATTTATCACATAAAAATTCATATAAGAAAACAATTGCAAAAGGTATAATCGAAATAATAAAAGGCAATTATATAGGTTCTATAATCCATATGTATACTTTTATCCATAAGTCTAAATAGATCGTCTGAAAACATGGTGAAGTTCACTTTTTTTCATATAAATTAACGATGCATAATATGATAAAAATAAAGCTAATAATATTACTAATTAATATAATTAGTGCTTTTTTTCTAAACCAAAGATAAAAAAATACTTTTTTTCTTACTTGACCCTACAACCCTAAGAAGGGCAGCATCTGCAAATACATCTCTAGATGCAATAAACAAGAAAACTAACGGAAATAGTATACCTGCTAAAATTAAATTTTTTTACGTCTGGTGAAGCAATAAAAAAATTGCTTATATGTATTTTCCGTATTTGTTAATATTTTATTATATGTGACTAGATTTTTGAGGTAAGTTTAATTCTGTATTTAATCCATAAGATTCACCCTCTGGATCCTTAAATCCAGTCTTAAAACTAATATATGCGTTAAATTTGTCTGGAATTGTATTTTTTTAAAACCATCTCCCATTTTAATATATAATTGATCCATCCCCCTCGTCTCAGTTGACTCAATCTTATTATATACAATACCAGTTATTTTGATTTTTTTGAAACATATCTAATTTTTGTTGATTCCATTTTTCTTCATAATTTACTTTTACAACTCCATCGATATAGTCTCCGATTTTATGATTTCCAGTCCCATCTAACAATATGGCTTCCTCGTCATTAAATGGTAATCTCCCCAAAAATCAGCTTGAGCTTGCTAATTTCATTCACCTTTTTCGTTATACTCTTCTAAAAAGTAATATCTTACCGTTGTTCTCAATGAATTCTCCTATATTTTTTTGTTTGATATACCTTATCTACACGTTTACTATTTTTCTATATTATCTAGTGTTGTTTTATCTATATTTTTTTGCTACAGCTCCATAGAGTGCTGAATTTTCATCGATAAATTTCTTTGCGTTTATCATTTGGCTTTTTAGTAGCAGTAGACATTGAAACTACACTTACCAGAGAAAATACTATAATTATACTCAAATATATAGCCCTTTTTGCGTGACTTTTTAGATATTTCAACCCCAAAAATAAAACATATTCATAAAATCATCTCCCACTAATTAATTGTTCATAAAACACAATAGGTGGTAAAAATCGCCCATTATGCTAACTCTTATAATATTTATCAGACCCATATGCACATTGTTAAACTTGATATTGATTTTATACACCTGCCATACCATACTAGTTTTACATTTTACATATAAACTTCCTCCGGATTGTATAGAGTATATTAATCACTAATAATCAGATATTGTGTATTCACCACTATCCACATTGTATTCTACCATCTTTCTATTTCCCTTGTCTTTAAATACATATGCTATATTTTTTTATTTTAATCTCATTTACATCATGCAGCACATCTCCGTCACTACCCTTGACTGGTATTTTAGTTCTATCATCCGTACTATTTTTTTATACTATCATAGTTGTCTGTTTTACCACCAGACTTTATTGTCCGTAAATATTCCACCCATGCATCTAATTTATTTCCATCACTTACATCCACTCCCAAGTATGAAATATCTAATTTACTTTTATTTTTTTGCCCTTAAATAAAGTAAAAATTTCATCTTTTTCATTTTTTTATTTTCTTCACCTCTATCTCTATATCCTCAACCTTGACTGGTAAATTTTTTTGCTTGAAACTTTAACTGGAGGTGCATTTATATTTTTGTTACTATCCTTCATGCTGATAATAAAAACTAGTGCCTATTATAATAATTATTGTTACTATGGCAATTGCTATTTTTTATTCATTTTTATCTCCTTATATAATGATGCTCTAATTCGTTGCTTTTAATATTGCTGATAAATACCTTTATATCACCGTCTTTTATCTGCGCTTCATTAGGTACTGGTATCAAATACCTATACTCATCAATTCCAATTTTTTAGACGCTGGTAAACCATCATAAAAAAATATATTCATTTAGATTTAACTTGATATCTAAATTTTCTTTGTTATCAACACCCTTTATTGCATAATCTACTCTTACATATCGGTCTATAGTATAATCGATAAAATTCTTACTCATATCACCAAGATCCTTAGCAATATCCAAATCTTTAGTTTTCACAAGGTCTATGTCTTTCACAGTCATTTTACCACCAAATGCATTAAACTCTTTTCCTAGGGTTTCCATTGTATAATCTCTTAAATTGGGTGCATTTTTATTTACTTGATAAATTCTACATGAATAAAAAAAGCTAGCAATACAAGACAAATTGTAAAAAGTAATAACTTTATATTTGTTCATCTGTACACCTCTTAATAACACTCTCTATTCTACCATTACTCATTTTAACTGTGTAATCGAACAAGTCTTCAAGGTCTTCCTTATGGTGGCTGGCAATAAGTATTGTTTTACCTTGCTTTTTGCTTATCATTATTTCTCTAAATATCTTGATAGAGTCCTCGTCAAGAGCATTTGTTGGCTCATCAAAAACTAGTAATTCTTGGTCTTCCATTATTGCCTGGACAATTCCAAGCTTTTGCCTCATTCCCAAAGAATATTTTTTTACTTTTTTTCATCCTTAAAATCATATAGACCTACTTGTTTCATAACATCTAAAATAGCATTTTTATCTATATATTTATTTATATCAGCTAGGTATTCAAGATTTTCCATTCCTGTATATGAATCAATAAATCCTGGATACTCAATAACTGCACCAAGTCTTACTGGATAAAAATGCCTTTGGTTGAAGCTTTACATCCTTGACATATATTTCTCCTGCTGTTAGATTAATAAAAATTACAAATAGCCCTAAATAACATTGTTTTTCCGCAACCATTATGTCCTATAAAAGCCATAAATTTTACCTTCTTCAATATCAAGGTTAATATTTTCCAATACATACTTATTTTTTTATTTTCTTTTTCAACATTTAATAACCTGATTAAAGCCATATAATAACCGCCCTCCTATATCAAATCTATTTCTTTATAAAAAAATACCACCAAAAAGCTCGTTGATAAAAATCAAAAATAGTATTGTAAATTAGACCTCCAATATACATACTTCCATCTTGTAAAAACTAGCATATATCCACCACCTGGAAGAAATCCCTGATCCAGAAACTAAATTAAATGCCACTGAACATATAGCTACAAATACTCCTATATGCTCACCAAATTTTATTGATACAAGCAAATTGAATATACCTAGTGAAATAGCCCCTATACTATATGAAATAAAAATTTTTCCTAACAAGTATAAGTCTCTAATATATACTTTATTGAAGAGGCAACCTATATAAATAGTGAGCATAACAATTGATATAAATATGGTACTACTAATACAAATAAAGACCATCTTGCTAACCGCTAGTGAAGTTCTACTCCTATACCTCGTTAAAAATCAGTTTATTATAATTGAATAAGTCTTCATAAATATACGAACTGAAAATGTACATAACAAGTATTTGTAATGTAACAAAAATATATTACTACCAAATATATTTTCCTAGTATCAAGCTTTGGTAGTATAAGGTATGAGACTACATAACTATAATCTTTGTAAAAATTGATGCAAACAATCAATGGCATAATAATAAAAATTATAAATACAAGTATATTCCTTTTTGATTTATCTATACCAAATTTAAAAATCTCTTTTTAATAAATTCAAAATCTTCGCCCACCCTTTTTTTCCTCTAAAAAACAAGTATATATATACTAGCATAAACAATAAAATTACAGTAAATGATAATTTTGCTAGCAGTAATTTTTGGACTATTTATAGACTCTATATCTAATATATAAGAATATATCAAGACCCCATTCCTGAAAGCTGAAATAAAAAAATGGTATCGTGACTAGTGCAAAGCTATATAATCTATCCAAATATCTAGATACTATCAATACCATCATGGATATGCTAGCATTTCGTAAAAAGTAAAATAATAGATTTAATACAACTACACTTTGCTTATTGACAAAAAAATATTTGTGTCTATTTTTTTGAAGCGTTGTACAATACTGATATAGGGCTATTTACCTGATACCAAGTAAAGTCAGTTTTATTTGTAAATATGTATGCAAAAAGATATAAGGATACACAAAAAAATCAAACTATTTAGCAGATTTGCCAGTATAATCTCTCTAATTTTATATTTTGCAAAAACGTTTTCTTGATTTAAACCTGACCATCAGTTCATAACTCCTGTTATTACTTGCATATAGGATAATAAGTAACAGAAAAGGGATACTTATTAAAAAATTCAACTGACGGATCAGTCATCATTATCATGTACATATCATACATAGATAGATCTTTATAAAAACTATATGCGTCCATCATGGAATAGTTAATCTTCATGCAGAAAAAAAGTCACTATCACAATGGCTGGCAACATATATAAAAACAAGATCTTTCATCTTATTATGTTTAAATATAATCATACTTTTTCTCCTTTATCAATATGATTATTAATGATAGTAATAGAGGTACAAAAAACGCTAGTAGTAATTCTACAATCGTATACCTATTATGAGTAATCCTAAAAATGAGCATTGATGAAACGGAATAGTCTTTAATATTAAGTATATTAACCAGATTCCAAATAAGCATGTTTATTATGAAAGGAGTTGATACTACTACTAATTTCTTATTTACAAAAAGTGACATTGTAAACCCTACTATACCCATCAATCCTGAAAATGCAAATGTAAATAAGAGTGAAACTATTGTATATATCATTGGATGATAAACTAATAAGTCTGACATACCCATTTTATATTGAAAATTAGCACCTAGAAAAAAACTGATGGCATATTGATTGGGAAAAATTGCTAATTTTACTAATACATCTAAGATAAACACTGATATCATCACCAGCCCAGCACTAATAAAAGACATTAATAGCTTAACTAGAAATACCCTATGCCTAGGCGTTCTAGTTAAAATATTTATATACTCCTTACTTCTTATATCTTGTCCAAGAATATCACTTCCAACAAGAGCCGCCAAAATCGGCAGTAAAAAAATAGAAGGTATTCATCGAGGTTATCATATCTGGTGATAGAAAGAATAGCCTCATATAAAAATTTCTATAGGATATGAAATATATATTATTCATATTATAGTTTACATAAAAATAAAAAAATAATATTAAAGAGTAAAACGCCTAAAAAATATCTTGCTTTTTATCACCCTTTTAAATTCTAGAGATATCAGATTCATGTAATACTCCTCCTAAAAGATGTCTTTTAATATAATTATTTTTAGTTACTATTTTTTTATTGGTTATATATTTAGCGTTGGTGAGAGAAAAATTCTCTCCCAACGCTAAATTTTTGAAATAGGAACACACATCAAATCTCGTGTATAATTTAAATCGCAAAAAAATAAAAAAACAAGGAGAAATGATATGTGTTCTAATGCTAGTATAACAGAAATCTTAGGAATTAACGATAACAATTTAGTAATTTTAGGTAACAAAAAAGAAAATATTAAGGGAATAGAATATACAGTACTAAGGGAAAGCTTTCATATAGGCCGACTTGCTGCCCTAAATGTGGTATAGTCAATGAAAAATTATGACATAATTAGAAATGGAGTCAGACTGTAAAAAATACTTTTTAATAGGGTCAATACAAACCCAATGATATTAATGGTTAAAAAGCAGAGGTTCTTCTGTAAGCATTGCGAGTCAACATTTATGGCTAAAACACCTATCGTAGATAAGGGGTGCTTCATATCGAATGATGTTAAGAAGTCTATAGTTTTAAATCTATGTGAGACTAAGTCAATGGACCTGATTGCAAGAGAACACTGTGTATCTCCTACCAGTGTTGCCAGAATACTTCGTTTAACTGAAGATAGGAGAAGAAAAAATTATCTACCTAGGATTCTATCAATAGACGAATTCAAGTCAGTAAATACAGTTGATGCGTCTATGAGTGTAAATTTAACCGATTTAGAAGGTGGTCATATTTTTGATATCCTGGCAGATAGGAGACAAAGATACCTCTTTGAGTATTTTAACTCCTATCCACTAGAGGCAAGAAATATGGTTGAATATGTAACTACAGACATGTATAGGCCATATATTGATCTTGCCAAGAAGGTCTTTCCAAATGCCAAAATCGTAGTTGATAAATTCCACATAGTACAGCTCTTGACAAGGGAGTTAAACAAGCTAAGAATAAACGAGATGAAGAAGCTTAATACCAGGTCTAGAGAGTATAAAATACTGAAGAGATACTGGAAAATACCACTTACAAAGAACTGGGAATTAAACAGTATATATTTTTACAAGAACATACACTTTAAAAAAATATGACTAGTTCAGTTGACATATTAGACTACATGTTAGGAAAAATTCCTGACTTAAAAAGAAGCCTATGATTTTTTTATCAAAACTTTCTATTAAGTATCTCGAAAAAATGATGTGGCTATGCTTGAAGACATTCTAAATACTAGGACTGATAAAAATACCGGTGTGTTTTAGGAAGAGTATAAAAACCATTAAAAAGCTTAGAAAATATGTGGTAAATTCACTGAAATATGACTATACGAATGCTATGGTGGAGGTAAGAATAATAAGATAAAGGTAATTAAAAGAGTATCCTACGGATATAGGAGCTTTTAGAAATTTTTAAGGCAAGGATAATGCTAATGGAAAGGTATAAAATACAAAGGGCAACATCCATAGCTATAAGTTTGCTATGGATGCTGCCACTAATTTAATAGATTTTATTGATTTAAATTATCACCAACGTTATTTGACATAGAGCCTTTTTATTTTAGTATAGCACATAGATAAAAAAATATGACAATATCTTTATAATTTTTTTAACCCAAAATTGCAATATCAATTTGTACACTTTTTGTCCTTCCTGCCAAAATATCAGAACTTGACCTGAAATATATGTCAAGACTAGGCTTAGCCTATTCATTTTAGTCTTGACTAGTATTTTAGGGCGAGTAAACTGGTATTTACAGGAAGGCTTTTATACTTTAAGCCACAACACTCGTAGAGTATATCTTATCCATCTCTTCATCGAAGATTTCTTCAGGAGTTTTTGTATCCAAGAATTTTTTTCTAGGCTTAGCATTTATTAGGTCAACATAATACATGATTTCGTCTTCACTAAAGTCATTTATACTCCTTCCCTTAGGAATGAATTGTCTCAATATACCATTATGCCTTTCGTTGCTACCTCTTTCAAATGAAGAGTAGGGATGACAGAAGTATATGGATACGAGTGATTCAATATCACTTAGTCCTGAAAAACTCTGAACCATTGTCACTTGTTATTGTCTTGAATACTTTTTGAAACTTTTGTTTTACTTTCCATTATAAGGTCTAAAAGTGCATCATTTACTGGTTTTGAAGACTTGGAATCGATTTTTTTATAGCTTTATAATATCTAGATTTTTCGTTCTATTATCGTCAGCAAAAACATCTTGGTCTGAGGTTTTTTTGCCAATTACGGTATCTATCTCCCAATGTCCAAATTCTACTCTAAAAATCTACATTTTCTGGCCTTTCAGATATTGATTTTTCCAAGTTTTTTTCTTATTTGTTCTGACTTTTGTAGACTTTGGAATTCTTTTTTTAGTTTTTTTGAGGTAGATCCACGTTTTTTTATCTTCAAAAATCCACGTTCAACATAGTTGTATAGTGTCTTTGTGCAGACTGTGTTTTCAAATAGATTTTCCAACCTTGCTCTACCATAACACTCATCCAAGGACCAAAACTTTTCCTTAAATGATGCTTCAACAAATCTGATAAAGTCAATACATTCCAATGCTTTGAACTTCTTTTTTGAGTTTTCCTGTTTCTTTCATACTGGGCTTGTCCTGCATCAGGATAATAGACTATGACCTTGCGGCCATTTTTTATTTGTTCTACGCTACCGCGTTTAAGTTCATTGTAAATAGTGGTTCTTGACCTTTTTAGGTGCCTGGCAATAGAAGATATTGAGCAACCTAATTTGATCATGGCATAAATTTCTCCTCTTTCATACTCACTTAGGTGTTTAAAGTTTCTCTTTTCTGTGTTAAAATTAAGTTGATTCATTGTGATCCTCCTGTAGAATTTGTTTAGCGACTTATATTTTAACACAGGATTCGCAATGAATCATTTTTTTATTCAGTTGTACAAATTGATTATACAATCAACCTAATTTTTTTAACATTTATTTTTATTATTAAATTTCTTTTTCATTTACATAAATTATCTAAAAATTCACTATGTATTACTTTTAAATCTAGTGTAAAAATATACCATATTTATCAATTATATTTACACTATCATTATCAAAAATCGAATTCATTATTTTTGTCTATCTAAGATCTTTTAACTCATCTTCTACAGAGCTTGATATAGACTTTTCACCACCTACAATTATGATGTTCTTTATATTAGTATTGGCCTTTATATACTCCCTAGTATCTTCGTTTAAAGTCTTTGACTTTGTTAGTAGGATGGCTGCATTCTTACTTGACGCTAAAGGCCCTGCACAAAGGGCATCCGGATAGTCTTCACCACTAGCAAGCACTATTGTATCTATGTCCATCTTTAATAGGTCTTTATATGCCTTAGCTATTTCTACAGCTGTCTTATACCTATCCTGGCCTGCAAACCTGTATTTTTCCTTATACTTGTTTACAGAGTTTTCACCACCAAATACCATTCGTACTACTTCAGAAGTATTTCCATTGGGCCTAATAGCTATCAATGCTAATTTATCTTCACCCTTACTATAATTATTATACATAAATGGTGTTGCAGCTAGGGCATCTGAATAATTGTTACCATTATATACACCTACAACATCAGAGGCTGTTCCTGGATATCCATTTAATATTGTATCAAGTGATGATTCAGATAATTGGGAGGTTATATATCTATCTTTCCCTGATATTCTAATTTTCTTCTTTGAATACTTAGATAAATTATTTTCAACATTTCTTGTTATAGTATTCTCTCCACCCTACAACTGCTGTATAATTTAAATTTTTCATTTCTCTTATATTATTCTCAACAACTTCTGAATGGTATTTCTTTTTACCAACAAAAGAGGTGATTCTAAATGACAAGATAATATTCCTGCTGAAATAGCATCTGGAAAAAGTTCTCCACTGGCAACAACAATATTTTTATATGGTTTCATGTAAGTCTTCATATATTCTGATATCTTTACTGATGTATCATACCTATCAATCCCTGAAATCCTTGTTACTGAAATAGTGTTTTTATTTTGTCAGAAGTATCTTCCAGTTTTTTTGTTATCCTTGTCCTTTTTATTACTATCTCTTCTTTTTGTTCTTTTTAGTTTCATTACCCTTGTTATTTTCCAAGGCATAGTTGTTTGTAGATATAATTGATAGTGTCAACAATAGTGTCAATGTTACAGCCAATTTCTTTTTAATTTTCATAGCTACCCTTTATTTAAAGCTACAAATAGCAATTTTTATATTTATAATAATATTATATATGATATCCTATAAAATTATTAATCTATTTTTTTACACTTGTCAAAAAAGACCGGTTGTATAATATCATACATACGATTAATCTTATATAAGTTGTATATTCCCTATTTTTGATTTGATGTTTGTGTTTTATCTGCTTAACTATTATTGCAATTGCAACCATGATTATAATAATATGTGGAACATACATAATCAAATCATTCCAGCCAGTCATACCCATAACAGCTATAAGAGATACAATTATAGATAATATATATGGGATACAAATTATGCACCTCCCTACATAGTTTCTAAAAGGCAATAATTGTTGGAATATTTTTAAGCCTATTCATTCGGCTTATTTGCTGTGCAATAATGTAAATTTAAAATTTATATTTTACACTTTATGATTTTTTTGTAATATGTTATAAAAGATAATAATCCAATATTTATCAATACAAAAAAATACCAATATTTTTTTACAAAACTAATGATATCATTAATTATAATAGTTATAAAATTATTATCTATTTTATCCGATAAATCAAATGGAATTAATATTATGCAAATACATATTAATAAATAAATTCCATATAAAAAAATGTCATTTTTTTCATAATAATGCCACCTTTCAATTTTTTTATTTATCTAAGTGTTCTTAGCTCATCTTCTACAGAGCTTGATATAGACCTTTCACCACCTACAATGATAATATTCTTTATATTGGTATTGACCTTTATATACTCCTTAGTATCTTCGTTTAGAGTCTTTGACTTTGTTAGTAGGATGGCAGCATTTTTACTTGATGCTAGAGGTCCTGCACAAAGGGCATCCGGATAGTCTTCACCACTAGCAAGCACTATTGTGTCTACATCTTTATTTAAATTACTTTTAAAAGCCTTAGCAATCTCTACAGCGGTTTTATATCTATCTGCTCCATATATTCTTGATCTTTCACCAACCAATTTAGGAACCGAATTATACCCACCAAAAACAATACTTGCATCCTCTCCTGCATAAGGAAGTAGGGGAAGAGGTCCCATAGTGGACTTATTTAATTGATACATATATGGCATTGCTGTAAGTGCATCGGCATATACATAGCCATTGTAAGAAGAAAATGCATCCCCTAATACTAACTCCTTCCTTTTCTCTAACATTGGTCCATAAATTGATAATGCTGTATCTAGCCTATTTTTTTCCAGCTAATCTAATAGTAACAGATATATTTTTATGAATTTCATCTTCTACTTTTTACTTACAGAATTAGTACCACCTACCAAAAACTCCTTCCAAAAGTAATACGACTATAATTGTCTGATATCACTTTTGGAATACTATCTTTTCTTACCAGTATAAGAGGGCTTCAAATTCTCCTGCTAATATACCTGCTGATAAAGCATCTGAAAAACCTTCACCACTAGCAAAGACTGCATAGTATGAAAACTTATCCTTTGTTAAAAAAATTCTTGGATTTTTAAAAAGATGTGTCATACCTATCGTTTCCTGAAATCCTTGTAACTGAAAAGAGTGTTTTTGTTTTTATCAGAAATATCTTCCAGTTTTTTTGTCATTCTTATCCTTTGTTATTACTATCTCTTCCTTTTTAGTTTCATTGACCTTGTTATTTTCCAAAGCATAATTGTTTGTAGGCACAATTGATAGTGTCATCAATAATGTCAGTGTTACGGCTAATTTCTTTTTAATTTTTCATAAGTTACTCCTTTATTTAAAAACTACAAATAGTATTTTTATGTTCATAAACATATTATACATCATATTCTACAGGGTTTATTCATATTTTTATCAAACTTGTTAAAAAACCTCAAAAATGAAATAAAAAAAGCATTAAAATATAGATATTCTTTGTATAATCAACCTAAATAAGATTAACTAAGCAGTCATGAATTGATTTATACAATACTATTCCAAACATTATTGCTCCTGATACTATCGCCCAAAAATACACTTTTTCTTGATATACATAAATATCATACTCTTTTTGATAGACCAATATGTCTCATTATAGTATTTTCTTTTTTTCTTTGTGCTTAACTATTATTGCAATTGCAATTATGATTATAATAATATGTGGAACATACATAATCAAATCATTCCAGCCAGTCATACCCATAACAGCTATAAGAGATACAATTATAGATAGTATATATGGGATACAAATTATGCACCTTCCCACAGAGTTTCTAAAGGCAATTAGATGTAATATCATAGAAATGCCTATGAAATATGTCCCTATAGTCATTGGATTTATTTTTGATAAACAAGACGGACAGCGGGTGGTTATCCATGTCAAGCACAGCAAAAATCCAATACATATATAATGCAAAAATACATCAAAGCGATTACATCTAATAGTGCTGAAATAATTCTTATTGCACCCATATATCCTACTATTTTATGCATGATAGATTACCTCCTCTACTTGTCACATTTGATTTTTAATATTTAACCAAGCTTGGATAACATTTTGCCAATGTGCTACTATTCTCACTATGCCATAAGTAGCTATGAAAAGTATGATAAAAAGGCTATTGAAAAACTTAACTGATACATCACTAGATCTTGTAAAAAAATATAATATCCAAAAAGAGACTATCGTTTTTAGTGATGGGTATGCTGATGTTTACATTGAAGCTGATATAAGTGACTATTTAAAAAGCCATTATATTGGTATTTATATTTATTATTTGGCTTTCTATAATCCTATTGATTTTTACAAATAGGCTAAAGAGAGATTAATTATATAGATAAGTTAAGTAATCAGGTAGATAATATGAAATCAACTGATTTAGATGAAGAATTTACTGTTATAGGTAATAATGAGATATCTAATTTGGCTAAAAACTTTGAATTTAATGAAAAATAATATTATTGAAAAGGAAAAAGACAGAAAGAGAACTACGTCAAGCTCAAGAAAAACTTGTTACAGGCATGGCACATGATATTAGAACACCAATGACAAGTATTTTTAAATTATGCTGAAATTCTTAGAAAGACAAATAATGATACTAAGCTTTTCACCATTTATTGAAAAAAATTATAGAGAAAGTGAATGATTTACACACTCTATCAGATCAAATGTTTGAATACTTCTTTATTAGTGGTAAAAATATACCTAGAAATTTTTTGAAATTTCATTAATAGAGCATTCTTTAGGAGATTATTTATCAGAGTTATACGCTCTTTTTAGAATATGAAAATTTTATTGTAAATGCTGATAATTGTAAATGTCAATATTAAAATGTACAAAAATGGAAAAATAAAAATGTACAATTTGGGCTCAACTATCCATCAACTCTCTTATCATCAATGAAGGATCTCTTGTCTTTAAGACGATATGAGGGGCCTTTTATTGATATAATTTTAGAATGGTGTAAAAGTCTATCTAAAACTGCATTGGCCAGAGTCGACGAACCAAAGAACTCACCCCATTTGGAAAATGGCATATTTGTTGTCACAATTGTAGTATTTTTTTCATACCTTTTAGCGATTAGCTGAAAAAACATGTTAGCAGCATCTTTATCAATTGGCATATATCCAATTTCATCTATAATTAAAACCTTGTATTTGGCATAAAACTTTAATCGTGATTCAAGCTTATTCTCATTTAAGGCCTTTTTTAGTTGTGAGATTAAGGATTCAAAGGATATAAAGTATGTTTGGTATCTCGCTTTCGTACAGCTAATACCAAGAGATGTAGCTAAATGAGTCTTTCCTACTCCACTAGAACCAACAAATATTATATTTTCATATTTTTCCAAAAACCTAGATTATTTAGTTCTAAGACTTCTTTTTTTATTGATTCCTGGTTGGAATCCGAAGTCAAAAATCATCAATGGTTTTTAGGAATGGGAAATTAGCAATATGTAAATTAATACTGTCCCTTTTCGCTTGTCGGTAGACACGTTCGATCTCAACAAGCTCTTCAAGAGCCTCTCCAAAGGATTTTTTTCCCCTTGGTTTACGAGATCTATATAGGTATCAATATGATCTTGAATACATATTATACCAATCTCTTCTAGTCCATTTAATAATTTTTGATGTGATGACATATTTTTTTCCTCCTTTAAGAAATTCATCCATCTGCCTTTAAAATTAGTTTCAGCTAACTCATCTATAGAATCTTCATTTTTTTGATAGAATACTTGAGTAGCTGCTTGTAATGTTCCTCTTTGTAATTTAACCTTCGGTTACTTATACTGTGCATGCTTATCAAATCTGTGCTATAATATATGTATAACATATCTTTGGTGACAGATAGGCAAACTGTTTTACCAATATATTGATGTGGAACAGAGTATTTGCAACCTAAATAGGTAATCATGGAATCTTTTTGTGACGGTCGTGCGTCGAGTTTTTGCTGTATAGGATTCCACGATATTTATATCAGGCAGTGGTTGTAGGTACTCTGCTTCTTTTTGCAGTAATAGTACTGGTGTAAGTCCTGTTTCATAGCAAATCCTAGTGCATACTTTCTTGTTTATACCAGATAATATTTCAATTAGGTCTTTTTCTGTTTCAAACTCGCCTTCATATGGTAGTATCCAAGCAATGAATTTATTTGCAGCTTCAACCTTACCCTTAGTGAAAGGATGATATGGCTTACATCGTTTGATTTTTAAAGTTAAAATCCTTGGCGAAAGCCTGTATTTTAGGACTAATTGTTGCATGCCCATCTTTAAAAGTTACAAGTGACGACATGTTGTCAAAAAGAATCTCCTTAGGTACGCCACCAGTATTTTTAAAAGATGCAATAAGGCAGTCAATTACATCTTCTCTTGTACGACTTGACTTGTAAATGAAGACTGGATATCTTGAATAACCTAACTTGTAGCTAAAAACGTGAAACGTGAATATTTTTCCGAATTTGTTTTTTATAGATATGTCTTCTTTCCAATCAACTTGAGCCTGTATTCCAGGTGACGTTTCATATCGTAGGGAACCCTTTGGGAGTTTTACTTGGTTTCAAACCTTCTTTTTAACATACTTATTGAAATTAGAGTATGTCCCAATGTCAGAATCTATTTCAGATATTAAATATTCATAAACAGACCTGACATTGACCCTCTTAATTGCAAGTTTGATACCTATTAATTCTTTATATTTGTCTAATTTACTAGTTTTATATCTATTTTTAGGTTTTCCTTCATATCCTTCATAGTATTTTTTTAATAGTTCTTCGGTCCATTTCATATAACCTTGCAAGCTCTGAAAAAATTTGGTTTAATGTCGCTCATTTTTAATATTTTTAGTTGAGTTAATAGTACTGTATTCATGTGCATTTACCTCCACGAATACAGTATCATATTTTTTTCTTATTTGTACATTATTATATTCCACTAATTGTTCATTTATATTTTACACTTTTACAGTCAGCTGAACTAGTCATATTTTTAAAGTGTCTATTCTTGTAAAAAAATATACTGTTTAACTCCCAGTTCTTTGTAAGTGGTATTTTCCAGTATCTCTTCAGTATTTTATACTCTTTAGACCTGGTATTAAGCTTCTTCATCTCGTTTATTCTTAGCTTGTTTAACTCCCTTGTCAAGAGCTGTACTATGTGGAATTTATCCACTACGATATTTGCATTTGGAAAGACCTTCTTGGCAAGATCAATATATGGCCTATACATGTCTGTAGTCACATATTCTACTCTTTTTCTGACCTTCAAGGGATATGAATTAAAATACTCAAAGAGGTATCTTTGTCTCCTGTCTGCCAGGATATCAAAAATATGACCGCCTTCTAAATCGGTTAAATTTACACTCATAGACACATCAACTGTATTTACTGACTTGGATTCGTCTATTGATAGAATCCTAGGAAGATAATTTTTTCTTCTCCTATCTTCAGTTAAACGGAGTATTCTGGCAACACTAGTAGGAGATACACAGTGTTCTCTTGCAATTAAGTCCATTGACTTAGTCTCACATAGGTTTAAAACTATAGACCTCTTAACATCATTCGATATGAAGCACCCTTAGGGCTGTATATTCTATCCCCTTAATGTTTTCTTTTTTTGTTCCCTAAAAATTACTAAATTTTTATCGTTAATTCCTAAGATTTCTGTTATACTAGCATTAGAACACATATCATTTCTCCTTGTTTTTTTATTTTTGTCGTGATTTAAATTATACACGAGATTTGATGTGTGTTCCTGTTTTTCAAAAAATTTAGCGTTGGGAGAGAATTTTCTCTCACCAACGCTAAATACTATACAACCATATTATACAACCGTTCTTGCTATTTACCAAACAACCTATTGTTAGTTACAACTCAATTATATCAATATTATTGAATATTGTCTATATCTTGCAGTAGTTAGACTTATTATATTTTTAAATAGGATGTAGTATTTTTTTAAATTTACAACTATTAAGCTATTATTTGATGGCATACAATTTCAATGGTATAACAACATCTATGAAAAAAATAAAAAAATTATCTATTCTTCCAGAAAAGAATTTCGCATCAAATATATTTAATATTAAAAAACATAATTATAAGTGAAGAAAAAGAAAAATAACTATATCTGCTTATTTTCTTTATTTGAACACAACTATATATATATATTGATATTGCTAATAAAAATGAATACTAACAATAATGATAAATACTTATTTATGTTAGTATAAAATGTTATTAATGATATTATATATACAAATAATGCTAAAATATACAAAAATTTTTATATTTCGATATAACCATTTTGGCCCCATGCATCTCTTCTATCTAAGGCATTAGCTAATCCAGTTCCTGGATCAAGTAAATTATAAATTGCAGAAAAAAATAATCCATCAACCACTTTTGCAGTATGTGACATTCCCCATGCTATAAGTTTGTTCTTAATTTTCGCCAAAGCTCTTCTCTTTATATAATTTTTAGCTGCTGCAGTTCCCATTTTTCTTATTAGTAGATTCATTGCAGCAGATCCTGCTCCACCAGTTGCAGCAGCTGCAATTGCAAAGATAATTGTATTAAATGCGGCGGCAGCATCACTTGTTTTGATCCTTATTGTCGGTCTCTTTTTTGCTTTAGCTGCACTAGTAGAATATAATGTTAACTCATTTCCATTATTGATCACAGTTGTGTCATCTCTTAACAAAAGTTTTACAGCTTCTATATTTTCTTCTGTTAATTCTACGTCATCCGTATTTCTAATAGCATCTTCCACAATGCTATTAAAAACTTTTTCCTCTTTAGCACTCATAAGCTCTTCTTTATACTCTTTTTGCTTCTATTGATTTAGCCGCATCTGAAATTTCTACGACTTAAAGAGTCTATAGTATTTGAATCTAATTCAATATTTTTTTATAGACTCTAAATTCACCTTAGTAAAAAGTATTTTTTTGTTCGATGCAAAAGCATATGAAGTACTTGTAAATAACATTAGAGATGCCAATAAAATACATGTTATTTTTTTGAAATTTTTTTGTTCATTTTTTTCACACTCCTAGAATTTTTATATTGGTTGATTGTATAATCAAGTTGAACATTTAAATAAAAAAATCCATAGCTATACTTCTGTGGTAGAATGTAGGTGTTAAATCAACAATAAACCAAAGGAGTTATCACTATGGATCATGTATATTCTACCACAACTAAACACGAAAAAAGGGAACCTAGAGATCATAAATACCATTAATCCTATATAAGTTATATATTCCCTAATTTCTTTTTGACTTGATGTTTGTGTTTTATCTGCTTTAACTATTATTGCAATTGCAATTATGATTATAATAATATGTGGAACATACATAATCAAATCATTCCAGCCAGTCATACCCATAACAGCTATAAGAGATACAATTACAGATAGTATATATGGGATACAAATTATGCACCTTCCCACAGAGTTTCTAAAGGCAAGAAGATGTAATATCATAGAAATGCCTATGAAATATGTCCCTATAGTCATTGGATTTATTTTGATAAACAAGACGGACAGCGGGTGGTTATCCATGTCAAGCAATGCTAAAAATCCAATACATATATAATGCAAAATACATCAAAGCAATTACATCCAATAGTGCTGAAATAATTCTTATTACCCTCATATATCCTACTATTTTCTGCATGAAAGATTACCTCCACTGCTTGTCACATTTGATGTTTTAATTGTTAACCAACCCTGGATAACATTTGCCATTGCTTTCTGTGATGTTCCAGCCATCTTTCTATAATTATTTTTTTACATATCTCAAGAATGTTTTGTCACAAGAGCACTTGTGATAGCCAACACTTCTATAACACATGTCATGATTTTTACAACCTTTGTCTAAAATGTCAATTGGTATTTCTAATCTATATCCTGGTCCACACCAATTACCATATGCTGGGAATGCAACTACCATTGCATTAACTTCTGTGATATTATCCATACTGCCTTTTTACAATAACTTTATCTGAATTCGTCTGAATTCGTCGATTGTGACAAACCAAAAGCATATCTCTTGTCAGCAAAAGACAATAAACCAATATTTATTAGTACTAAAAAAATACCAACATTTTTACAAAAACTAATGATATCATTAATTATAATAGTTATAAAATTATTATCTATTTTTATCCGATAAATCAAATGGAATTAATATTATGCAAATACATATTAATAAATAAATTCCATATAAAAAATGTCATTTTTTCATAATAATGCTACCTTTCAATTTTTATTTATCTAAGTGTTTTTAGCTCATTTTCTACAGAGCTTGATATAGACCTTTCACCACCTACAATGATAATATTCTTTATATTAGTATTTGACTTTATATACTCCCTAGTATCTTCGCTTAAAGTCTTTGACTTTGTTAGTAGGATGGCTGCATTTTTACTTGACGCTAGAGGTCCTGCACAGAGGGCATCTGGATAGTCTTCACCACTTGCAAGCACTATTGTGTCTATATCCATCTTTAATAGGTCTTTATATGCCTTAGCTATTTCTACAGCTGTCTTATACCTATCCTGGCCTGCAAACCTGTATTTTTCCTTATACTTGTTTACAGAGTTTTCACCACCAAATACTATTCGTACTAATTCGGAAGTATTTCCATTAGATTTAATTGAAATTAGAGGAAGTCCATAACCCTCTATGTTTGATGTATTAAACTTCTTTAAAAAAGGTGTTGCAGCTAGGGCGTCAGGAAAATTATTGCCATTTTATACAGCCACAATATCCGATGCAATCGCTGGCGATCCATCATACAAGATTGGTGAAACCGCTGCCCCCGCTAATTGGGATGTTAAATACCTGTCTTCACCTGCTATCCTGTGTATTTTTTTAGTAGTTGCTTCTATAGTTTTTTCAACATCATTCGAAATAATATTCTTTCCACCAACAAGGGCTGTCTTATTAGCTTTTAGCAAGGCTATTCTATCGTATACATTTTTAGGAACTTCATTTTTCTTTACAAGTAAAAGTGGTGCTTTGCATTCAGTTGCTAACCAACCAGCAGATAATGCATCTGCAAAATGTTCTCCACTTGCTATTGAAATTATTCCATTATTGTTAATTTCTTCAGATATCTTTACTGATGTATCATACCTATCACTACCTGAAATTCTTGTAATATTGATAGGGTTCTCTGCAAAAAATTATATTAGAGCTATACATAAAAATTATTCCTGCTAAAATATATAACTTTAAAGATATTCTTTTTATTTTCATATTATCCCTCTTCTTTTTAGTCATTTAGATAATTTCTGTATGATGTAGGCGGATTTGGAGAAGTCCATATAGTTGATATTTTTACATAATCTCCTGGTTGTGAAGCATGAATAACCTTATTATTTCCGATATATATGCCTACATGTCCTTGTGGGTACTTCCAATATACAATATCTCCTGGTTTCAACTCTGATTTACGGATTGATTTTCCAGTACTACCCTGAGCATCTGATTTTCTAGGCAAATTCATGTTTATTGCATTTTTATAGACATAATAAACGAATCCGGAACAATCAAATGAATTTGGACCAGTTGCCCCCCCATAAATATGGTTTATTCAACTGTTTCATAGCAAGATTCACAATTGATTCCCTTTTATTACTAATTGGATTTGTTCCACCACCCGTGTTATTTATGGCATTTTCTACCTCTGTTGGCACACTATTTCTACCTCCAAGAATATAAACTCTATCCACATTTTTCTTGTTTATATAACTTGCTATTTCATTTTTATTATTATTACCATCAACAAGCATCAATGGCATTCCTGATTTAGCAGCCAATACACTTCCTGGTACACCGTCAGCAACATTTCTTCCTGATGTTAGATATACACTATGTAAAGTTGTATAAAATTCATTACTATTTTCTGATATTTTCATACTTAAATCAAAAACTATCATTTCCATAGATTTGATTAACTCTTAATCCACTATTTCTAAGGTCATTTACAATTGAACTATTTATATTCTCATTTCCATTTTGCTACAAATACGCTATTAAAATTATCTCTGATATAATTTTTGATTCCCAATCTAAATTTCCATTTACAACATAAAACATGAAATAAGAATTTTCACCAGAAGCAGCACTTACAGCTAGGCAGTCTGAGTCAGATGTTCCTGTAACAATAAAGGCCTTACTTCCTTTTTTTGTATCTAGCTGCTTCTTTTGCTAGTTCTAAAGCTGTTCCCGCCCTATTTTTCTCCACTTATTCTGTATGTGTTTCTAACAGAACTAATATCGTGATAAAGTCGACTTTTTACATTTTTCTGATACGGAATTTTCACCTCCTACCACATATATTTTTCAGCACCTAGTCTATCAATTTCATACTTTGTATTACTAGGTAATTCATCTTTATTTACATATAATATTGGTGCATTTAGACTTTTTGCAAGTGCAGTGGCCGCTAGAGCGTCACTTGGTTTCCAAGCATTTGTAACAATAACATTTTTCTGCACTACTAAAGTTTCTTTTTGATATTTCAACAGAGGTATCAATTCTATCGTTTCCTTCATAACGTATTATGCTCTTACTTGATAAGGCTCTCAATAATCGCCTTGTATTATTCTTTTCTATACTCTTCATTCCTAATATTATCAAAAATCTTGACCATCCGTATATGTCATAAATGTTAATTTATCATTTTGTATTCTTTTGCCATCAAGAGAATATACTTTCCATATACCTCTTGTGTCTGGAATAATATTAAAATGGTATTCATCATTTTTAGAAATCTCTGTATCTTCGTTAGATGCTTTAAAACTCACAACACTTCCATCTTCTCTTTGATATTCAATAACAGAATCTTTCGTTATTGATTTTTGTTTTTGAGAAAAAATAGAAATAGGAAGACCTATAAATGTGTCTGGATTTTTCTACTGTAAATAAATCTGTGTTTTCTGATATTCTTAAATCAGAATTTTCGTTACTTTCCTTTACTAATTCCTTGCGACTTACATCTTGTAAATCTACATCACTCTTTAATACCTCTTCAGCCTGATGACTAAAATTGTTTTTCTAGTGCATAATTTGCATTAGATACCATAGACAATGACATCAATAATGCCATCGTTATAACTAATTTCTTTTTAACTTTCATAAAATCCTTCTAAAAATATAATTTCAACCTTAAATAGTATTTTATTCTAAAAAAATAGATGAATAAATAATTTTTGATTGACAAACCTTAATATTTTTATTAAATATTTAACATTTACATAACAGGTTGAACCAAAATATTTAAATTTTACCCATCCTAATTCATCCTTACCATTGATTTTAGCACCATATTTTAAAAACTCCAACTTTTCTATATTTTTGTACCTGGTCCACTCCTTATATTAGCATTATCACTTATTACTTTATACCTAGTAGAAAATAAACTGTTTTTATCAATTTCATAATTATTATTGTATTCTAAATCAATTCCATTTACACTCATAGTGTTTATATTTTCATGAGATTTTTCCGCTTTTTATTGGTTGAACAATTATGTTGCAAATTGTAAAAACAAATATCAACATTACAATAATATTTTTTTCATTAAATTTTTTCCATTTAACTTTCTCCCTTTTTATTATGAAATTCAAAGCTTTGATTGTGTTCATTATATCATAATACTGTGTACACTATTTCTTAATAAATATTAATTAAATCTTAATATTACCATTAATATTCATTTCAATATAAATATATGATAAAAATCTACTTAAATAGTATATTTACTTATTGGGGGTTGTATGAGCAAGTATAAAAATACTTATCATTGAAGATGACGATGATATAAGAACAAGCATAAAAAAATGTTGCTTCAATCAGAGAATTTTGAAATTATAGAAAGCAAATAATGGAAATATTGGTATTGAAAAAAATTTAATGACAGTATAAATCTAATAATATTGGATATTATGATGCCTGGTATATCAGGCCTTGAAGTATGTGAAATCATAAGGAGAGAGTCAATCGTACCTATATTATTCTTGACGGCTAAAAGCAAGTGAGTCAGATAAGTTGCTTGGCTTAATGTCAGGTGGGGATGATTACCTAACAAAACCCTTTTTCTTATGCCGAGCTTTTTGCCAGGGTAAATTCGCTTATTAGAAGACATTATTATTATGACCAAAAAATACAAAAACTAACCATTCTGGTGCAAATGAAGTTGGTGAACCAAAGCAGGAGTATATCTGCCTGTCTTCTTTAAAGATAAACAAATATGATAATGAGGGTTTATATAAGAAATAAGGCTGTTAATCTAACTTATCTAGAATATCAAATACTCCTTTTTGCTAGCCTCTAACCCTAAAAAGATTTTTCTATCCAAAATATATATGAGAGCATTTGGAATGAACCTTATTTTTACTTCATCTTCAAACACAGTTATGGTTCATATTAGAAATATAAGGGCTAAGATTGAATTAGATAATAAAAAAACCTGAGATTATTGCCACTGTGTGGGGAAAGGGATATAAAATTGGTAAAAAAATATACCAACAAGTAGTACTAATAATAATAGAAAAAAACAAGAAGAAATTTAAACCTTTAAAAAAAGCAGCTAGCTACTACTTTGGTTTTTGGGAATATTAATCTCCTCCTTCATTGCTGCAACTTTATTTTTATTCTTATGAGTATATAGATGATAATTATTTTTTTATCCAATAAGATTTCAAGTAATTATTCAAGCATTTATTTAATAAGCTAGAAGAGTTTATTATGATATAAGTACAAAATGACTATGAACGACTACAAAATTGGAATATGGGATCTAAAAATACAATTTCTTTATTGTATATATTTAAAAAGATAAAATGTGCTATAATTCCCACTACGCCATAAGTAGCTATGAAAAAGTATGATAAAAAGGCTATTGAAAACTTAACTGATACATCATTAGATCTTGTGAGAAAATATAATATACAAAAAGAGACTATGCGTTTTTAGTGATGGGTATGCTGATGTTTTACATTGAAGCTGATATAAGTGACTATTTAAAAAGCCATTATATTGGTATTTATATTTATTATTTGGCTTTCTATAATCCTATTGATTTTTACAAATAGGCTAAAGAGAGATTAATTATATAGATAAGTTAAGTAATCAGGTAGATAATATGAAATCAACTGATTTAGATGAAGAATTTACTGTTATAGGTAATAATGAGATATCTAATTTGGCTAAAACTTTGAATTTAATGAAAAAAATAATATTATTGAAAAGGAAAAAGACAGAAAGAGAACTACGTCAAGCTCAAGAAAAAAACTTGTTACAGGCATGGCACATGATATTAGAACACCAATGACAAGTATTTTTAAATTATGCTGAAATTCTTAGAAAGACAAATAATGATACTAAGCTTTCACCATTTATTGAAAAAAATTATAGAGAAAGTGAATGATTTACACACTCTATCAGATCAAATGTTTGAATACTTCTTTATTAGTGGTAAAAATATACCTAGAAACTTTGAAATTTCATTAATAGAGCATTCTTTAGAGATTATTTATCAGAGTTATACGCTCTTTTTAGAATATGAAAATTTTATTGTAAATGCTGATAATTTGGTATTTATAGATAAAAAAATCAAAATATCTTTCAGATTTCCTTGCTAGGATAAATAATAATATTTTTTTCTAATATTATTAAATACGCAGATAAAAAGTGAACCTGTTTATATATATTCAAAGTACGAAGATATGGAATACAAAGTATTTATTAGTAATACTATATCAAATAATATTTTAAAAAAATTAAGGGAAGTAAAATAGGTGTAAATAATATAAAAATTTATGATGCAACATATGGATGGTTATTGTACAGATGAACAAAAATTTAAGAAACAATAAATATACAATTATGTTGGCATTTAAAAATACAAAAAAATAGAAATTCTATACTCTCTATTAAACTCTTTATGTAAATCAAGATAAGGGCAGTATTCAAAAAAACATCAAGGTTTGTTTATACTGCCCTATTATTTTATAACTATATTCAAATCACTATAACTTATATGACTTATTATCAAATAAGTCCCTAAAGAGCCTACCTACAGCCAGCCCACATATTTCTGTATGGCATCACACATATACTGGAAAACTCCTTTTTCCAATCTCCACCAATAAAAAAATTTTTACAGATATAAATAAAAAAAGCCCCTAAGGTAAGATTGAAATCTCACTACTTTCTATAAATTTCTCTATCTTCTTTTTTATTCTCTGTATGGCATTATCTATAGACTTAGCCCCCTTGTCAAGATCAACAGATATCTCCTTGTAACTCTTGCCTGCTAGGTACTGGGCTAGAACCTCTTCTTCAAACGGGCTCAAGACCTCTGCCATCTTCTGCACTATATACTCATACTCCTCCTTGATGATTGTCATCTTTTCTGGGTCCGAGTCAAAATTGCTGGCAATAATATCAAAAAGGCTTCTTTCTGATTCATCCTCAAATACCGGCTTATTTAGAGAGATATATGAATTTAGGGGTATATGCTTTTGTCTAGTAGCAGTCTTTATAGCTGTTATTATCTGCCTGGTTATACATATATCTGCAAAGTTCTTAAAGGAGCAGGTATGACCCTGGTCATAGTCCCTAATAGCCTTATATAGGCCTATTAACCCCTCCTGTATTATATCCTCCTTGTCAGCCCCTACCAAAAAGTAGGTCTTTGCCTTGGCCTTTACTAGGACGCTATATCTATTAATTATTAGCTCTATAGCCTGTGAGTCTCCAAGTTTAGCCATATTGATAATTTCAATTTCGTCTTTAGCTTCCAAACTATTATTAAATTGTTCTTGTTTACTCACCTCTAGCATTATAAACCATCCTTTTATCTATAATTTCTTGCGTCTTATCTTTTCCAGCTTCTCATATATGTCGCTATCAATCTTGTTTTCCAGCCTATTCATAGAGTTAAACCTGTTGGACCTGGACTTGTTGGCCCTCCTAAAGGAATCCTTGTAGCGGTCTAGCTCCTCTATCAGCTCCCTGGCCGGTACCCTTGAACATCCCTTGCCTAGGGCTATTTGCTGCTCTGCATAGTCACTAGTGGCAACATATACCTGATCGTATTTTGATAGGCTTGATATAAATTTTTCTATGTAGGTGTCAGCTGTCTGGTTTTCCTTAGTGTAGACTACTATTACACCGTGGTGGTCCTCGAACTTTTCTTCCTTACTCTTTACCTTGTAGGCATCAAAGACCACATGGGCCTCATAGTCCTTTATCTTAGAGTATTCATGTATGATGGCTACCAGCATTTCCCTGGCCAATTCCAGGTCTTCATCAGATACCTTTTTTAGCCTAGGCCAGGCATTTATTATATTATATCCATCAACTACCAAAAAGGTCTTGCTTATATATTTATTTTCCTGCATTTCTTTGCCTATATACCTCATATAATAGTATGCCACCTGCAACAGAGGCGTTTAGGGATGTAACATTACCTGACATAGGCATGCTGACTGTAAAATCACAATTTTGCTTTACTAGCCTAGATATCCCTTCTCCTTCACTACCTACAACAAGGCCAAGAGGTCCTCCTAAATTTTGCTGGTAGAAGGTTTGTCCATCCATATCAACAGCTGCTATCCATAGGCCATTTTCCTTTAGGGTCTTGATAGTATTTACAATATTTGTAACCTTACATACGGGTAGGTACTCTACAGCACCTGCAGATGCCTTGGCAACTATAGGTGTTATCTGAACACTCCTCCTCTTTGGTATTATGACTGCATGGGCCCCTACGGCATCAGCAGTTCTTATTATAGATCCAAGATTGTGGGGGTCTGTAATCCCATCTAATATTATAAAGAAGGGGTCTTTACCCTTTTGCCTTGGTATTTCTAGTATCTCATCTAGGTCATAGTACCTATAATCACTAGTTATAGCTATTACCCCCTGGTGGGCATGACTCTCTGACATCTCATCAAGCTTGTGCCTATCTACTTCTTGTATTATGACCTTGTTTTCCTTGGCCATGGCAAGTATCTTTTTGATAGACCCTTCTTTTGAAGCCTTATTTACCATTATTTTTTCTATAGGCCTATTATTTTTTAGGGCCTCTATTATAGGGTTTCTTCCCTCTATTATAGCCAAAAAGTTCACCACCTTACTATTTTTCCTTATTCCTATTGGACTGGTTTTGGTCTGACTCTATTACCCCTATACTAAGGGAAATTATATGGTCCAACCTATCCTTGTCACCTTTTAGGTAGAGGTAGCCTACCACAGCTTCGAAACCAGTTGAATGCTTGTAATCTATCATACTGGCATTTTTGGCACTGGTATTTTTCTTGTGGTTTCTAGCCCTCTTAAATACACTTAATTCATCTTCTTGTAGGATACCTTCTATGCCCTTGATGGCCCTAGCCTGGGACTTTGCCCTCACATATATTATAGCCATTTTGTGCAAATTATTTATCTTCAAGAAGACGTTCTTTTTTATCAGGTATTCTCTTATATAGGATTCATACACTGTATCGCCTAGGTAGGCCAGGGTAAGGGGTGATATTCTCACCAACTCATCCTGGCTCAGATTAGGCCTTAGGTCTATATTCTCTTCCATTTTACACCCTGTCTTGTATCCTCTATGGCTATTCCCATTGCTGCTAGCTCATCCCTGATCTGGTCAGCTAAGGCGAAGTTCTTTTCCTTCTTAGCCTGGGCCCTCTTAGCTATTAGGTCTTCAACCTTCTGGCTTAGGCTGTCATCTTCTTCTACAGACTTGTTGGCTATATTCAATACACCTGTCAATTCATTAAATATATCTAAGTTCAACTGAACGAATTCCTTTGATGATTGATCAGATATGTTTGTATTCATAAACTTTGCAAGTTCAAAGATAACACTGATGGCATCAGCTGTATTTAGGTCATCATCCATAGCTTCTATAAATCTTTCCCTATACTTGTCTAGGCCTGCTGCCAAGTCCTTTTCTTCATCTCTAAGACCAGAATCATCTAGATTTCCTAGGATAAATTCTGCATTATCCCTAGCATTTGTTAGTCTTTCAAGGCCTGCCTTCGCCTGCTCTAGCACTGTATCTGAGAAGTTTACTGGGTTTCTATACTGTGTTGCCAATAGGAAAAATCTTACTAAACCTAGGTCATATTTTTCTGATATATCCCTTACTGTAAAGAAGTTTCCTAGAGACTTAGACATCTTTTCTCCGTCTACATTTATGTAGCCGTTGTGCATCCAGTACCTAGCAAAGGTATGACCGTTTCTACACTCACTTTGGGCAATTTCATTTTCATGGTGAGGGAACTGTAGGTCCTGACCACCTGCATGTATATCAATTGTGTTTCCTAGGTACCTATTTGACATTACAGAGCATTCTATGTGCCAACCCGGTCTACCTTCACCCCATGGTGACTGCCAGCCAGGTTCTCCCTCTTTTTTAGCCTTCCAAAGAACAAAGTCTAGTGGGTCTTCTTTCTTGTCGTCAACATCTATTCTGGCACCTAGCTCTAGCTCTTCTATGTTCTGGTGGGATAGCTTGCCGTATTCTTCAAATTTTCTGGTCCTGAATAGGACATCTCCACCAGCTTCATAGGCATAGCCCTTGTCTATTAGGTCCTGTACAAATACTATTATATTTTCTATGTTGTCTGTTACCTGTGGATGGACTGTAGCCCTCTTAATACCTAGACCGTCACAGTCTATAAAGTATTCCTTGATATATTTTTCAGCTACCTCTTCTGGAGAGATACCCTCTTCATGACTCCTCTTTATTATCTTATCGTCAACATCGGTAAAGTTCTGTATATATGTAACCTCATATCCCCTATATTCAAAATACCTCCTAAGTGTATCAAATACTGTAAAAGGTCTTGCATTTCCTAGGTGGATAAAATTATATACAGTTGGTCCGCAGACATACATCTTTACCTTACCTTCTTCTAAAGGTATAAATTCCTCTTTTTTTCTAGTCATAGTATTGTAAATTTTCATCAGACTTCCTCCAACACATTGGTTTTTCTTTTTATTGTTATGCTCTTACTGTTCCGTGTTCTTTACTGTCTTGCTATCAACCTCTAGACTGTCTATCTTACTATTGTCTAGCTGGCTACCATCACTCTTGATGCTGCTAGTATCTAGGTCAGTATGGCTACCTGCCTGCATGATAAGTAGCTCTGTAACAGCCATACTGTTAGGTCCCAAACCAACCTGGGTAATGTTAGTTATCTTTTTCTTTTCTAAGGCCTTAACCTGATTGTCAGATAGTTTGCCATTAGCTAGGACTATAGGTGATGATACCTTGGCTGCATAAGCACCAACTGCCAATCCATCTATTAGCTCATCAGGATTTTTCTGGCCATTCTTCGATACAAATACATAGTCTAACTTGCCAGCTGGATAGAATTTTTCTATAATCTGGGCATTTGTGTCACTTCTATTGATACCACTCACCCTCTCTGGTGATGACAGGTTAGATGCTACACTTCTTGGCACAGATTCAAAACCACCTATTATGTATGACTTGCTTACCTTGGATGTATCCTTTAGGTCCTCAGGCATTGAGTATAGACCCTTGTTATCTGTTAAAATTATTGGTATAGTCTTTTCTCCGGCAACTGGCGAGAAGCTGATGGCATCTGCCAGTCCCTTGTATCCATTTACAAGTGAGATAGTATCTACCTTCTTAATTTTTAGGACCTCTTCAGCTATCTTCTTACTAGTATCCTTTCTATCGTCTCCTGATATTCTCTGGACCTGCTTGCCAGACGCTACTAGCTTGTCCTCTAAATCCTTTGATATAGAGTTATTACCACCGATTATCACTATATTTTTGGCCTTTAGTCTATTTATTTCCCTACTTGTAAGGTCATTAAGCTGGTCCTTTTCAGTCAATAGGATAGGGGCTGATTTTAATCTTGCTAGTGGTGTGGCTGTCAAGGCATCGGCTATAGCCTTTCCATTTACTAGGAAGACTGTGTCGGATTCTGTCCAACCATCACTTGATACCTTTACAGCTGTATCATACCTATTCTGTCCAGCTAGTGACTTGCCTCCTTGGTAGGACTTTGTTATACCCTTTATTACCAGGTTGGCTGGTGCATAGCCTGACATCTTGTTAAGGTCTATAAATGTTCCACCCCTTAATACATAGGACTGGCCTAAGTTTGCCTTGGCCCTGAACATATCATATCCCTTTACATTCATCTCCATGGCTATCTTGGACTTCCTATTATTGGCCCTATTATCTATCCTAACTGCTATGGCCCCTTTGCCAGTCGCAAGTGGGAAGTTGCTTATTTCCTCAGTTATATATCCTGAATATGGAACTGTTCCGGTCTTCAGTAGTATCCTGTTATTGTAGTTAATTGCTTCATTTCCATTTATAGGAATTAGGTATATTTCATACTTGGCTCCTATACTGTCTGATGCAAACATAACTCCTTGTAGGGCCTCATGCTTACCAAACTCAAACACATTTGCTGTTGTCAAGGTGTTGTCTGCCAGTGAAGCTGTCATAGAATATTCATGCTGGTATATCTTCTGACCCTTATCCTCCTTAACCTCTGTTATAGAGTAGTTGTCTGTATATGAAAGTATGTTCTTGTCCTCATATGATATCCACATATAGCCATGCTCTGAATTGTAGTCACCCCAACTATTCTTTACCAACCAAGCTCCCTTTGATCCTGGCTTGGCTGCCCCATTGAACTTATCAACAGAGTAGTTATCATCCCAACCAACTATTGTAATAGCGTGGTTCTGGCCCAATTTTTCATTTAGGTAGTATGAGTTTGAGTCAGTGCTTAGGTATTTTTTATCATCATAGTAGCCTGACATTACTGCACCATACTTTAGTACGGCATTTTTTACAGATGTCTTGTCTGCAGCTACATTTATTACACCTGTTACATTATATGGCAACCTACTTGCTGAATCGTAGTTTGCAGGCTTCTTTGCCCCATTTTCTCTAGTAACCCTACCATTGTATGGAATGTCTTTTTCTAGCTTAGGTCCCAACCAAGATGTGAAGTAGCCTATTGAGGTTTCATTAGTAGATCCCTGAGTATCTCCTATATTCCAGCCGTAGACATTGTCCTTGGCCCACCATCTCATATGCTCCTCTGATAGGTCAAAGTCGCCATACCCCTTTAGTTTTAGGAAGCTTTCAAGAGTAGCATTACCAGCAAATGTCCAGCATATACCTAGACTTTCCTGGTCTCTAACACCTGTCATATATCCCTTTTCTCTTGGGTCAAACTTACTATCATTTACTCCATCCTTCTTTGAATAAGACCTTATTCTTGTAGGTGTAAATTCAAGTGGTTTTATACTTATATTTTCCACATCTTTATCATTTCCATTAGAGACCCCATCAACCGAATCTGTACTGGTATACTGGCTGGCATTAATGTATTCTACACTAGGTGAGTCAACCTCATCAGCACTAATTTGGAAGAAGGATCCACTAGACATTATCAATGAAAATACCGATAGTATTATTATTTTCTTAAAGTTTTTTTCTATCTCTATTAAAAAGTCATCCATTTCTCCTTTTTCTATAATTAAATTCCTATTATTTTGCAAATTATATACAAAAAAATATGTAAAAGCTCTCCATTTACATCATACCACTAAATAGGAATTTCTTCAACTAAACAAGCCGGCCTGGGCCTTGTATTTTTCACATCTTAACGTATATAAACATGCTCATCTGTAGGCTTTCTAGCCTCTTCTAGGGATACATTTATAATCTGGGCTAGCTGTTCATAGTTGTAGGTATATTTCTTGTTTTCTACTATATTAGCGGTCACATAGTACCACTGGCCATCCTTTAAATTTTCAAAGCCCTTGCCATTATATATAAATCCACATGGCTGCATATCAGCAACACAGCATATCATCCCCATCCTACCAAGGACAACAAATTGGTCCTTTTGACTTGGGTCCTTAAATACTCTGGCTAGGAATTTGAATTTATCATCCTTGTACTTATCCCAACTAAAGGTACAATCATAGTACCACTTAAGGTAGATGTCATCGTTTATGTCTATATAGGCCTTGCCAGCCTCCCTCTTGTATACAGTTTCCTTTATTGGACTGATATTTTGACTAGGAGCTGGTATATCTGATGATAGCTGGCTAGATGAGCTAGTATTTTCTACCCTAGCTATGGCATCTGTATTAATATAGAAGATCATAACTATAGGTACAAATATTACAAAGTACCTTCCCAATACATTCATATGTCTAGGCCTAAACAGGGACATGGCAGATACGGCCAACATAAGGATTAGGACCAGGACGCTAAACCATAATAATATATTAAATTTTGGATGAATAAGCTTGTTGATATTACCTGTGTATAGGTTAATAGCAAGTATAAGGGCTATAAAAAGCTCTATTAAGCCTTCTATCAAAACTTGGATATTTAATTTGTTAAACAAGCTTAAAACCCCCTCCCAATAAAGCGAATACCACGAAGGCTATGTATACTAGTCCCATTATCAAGTAGGCCATAAACCTCCTCTTAAAGGTTCCAAGCATAACTGATAGATTCGTTATGTCAAGCATAGGACCCATAACTATAAAGGCCAATATAGCATTGGCTGGCATTACATTGTAGAAAGTCCTAGCTATAAAAGCATTTGATGTCGAGCATACTGAAATAAAGAAGGCTGCAATTATCATAGCTATTACAGCTACAGCATTTACCTTATTCATACTTATAAAGATGTCCTTGGAAATAACAACCTGCAAAACAGCAGATATAAAGGCACCAATTATAAGATAAAAACCTACCCTAAATAGCTCTTTTCTGGTATGGACCACTATAGCTTCTAAATACCTCATCCTTCCCTTAGACCTCATCTTGTATAGGGAAGTATCTCCAATCGAATACTTGTCTATTTCATCCTTTACTATACCAATCTTCTTTCGCCTCTCAATGACCATTAAAACTAGGCCAACCACAAGGGCAAACAAGAGTCCAAAACCTATCCTATAGAATATAATCTTGGGCATATTTGGAAATGCATAATATGTTGATAAGATAACTATAGGGTTAATAGCCGGTGATGCCAGCAAAAAGGTTATAGCAACCGGGTAAGAGTAGCCCTTCTTTACAATAGAGCTAGCAACTGGTACCATTGCACAGTCACAAACCGGGAAAAATATACCAGCAAATAGGGCCCCTATTAGGGACTTAATTGTGGTCTTTTCAAAAATCCTATTAAACCTATTCCTTGATACAAATACCTGTATCAAGCTAGATAAAATAGCCCCTATAAGCAAAAATGGTAGTATCTGTACTATTAGACCTAAAAATATCCCCAAAATCCTCTGCATCTTACCATTATAAAAGTCTGGTGCAAGGAACCTGGTAGCAATAATAAGCATATTTAGAATTACAAAGGCCAGGCCAAACTTTTACTATCTCCTTGTCTGACCTTGAAAGAGATTTATTTATAATATCCAACTCTTCATCCTTGAAGAGTTCATGGTCCAAATGGATATCACATGCCTTGTTTATATGCCTGATAGCCTTAAATTTAAGGTTCATATCATCTAAATCATAGGCCTGACTTTTTAGTCATGACCAAGATATCGCAGTTTGATATCTTGTCTACCATAATAGCTTCCATATTATTTATGTATATATCAAATGTCCTGTAATCTACTATATTTATAAGGTTTTTGATATAGTAACCTCCTATAAACTTCATACCTAGTACACTCTCTAGGTCCCACATACCATTGTATTCTATAAGTACATAATCAGGATCCAATTCCTTGATCTCCATATTTATCCTATCTTGATTAAAATCTTCTTCCTTTAATATATCAACAATAGTAATATTAATACCTTCAATTGAAAAAAATCACTGTATGACTCTATACCAAATTCCGTATTTATTATAAGTATATTCTTATAGCTAACTATAGCTTCATTTTCTATTAATTTTTTTATAAATGATGTCTTACCTGCCTCAAAAACACCTGTGACTAGGTCTATTACTCCTGACATTTCCTACCCCCTTTATAAAAAAATACTTTTATTTATTATTATACACCAACAAGCCTTACTCTACCTAAAGATTGTACTTAAATCTTAACTATTTATATATAACACTGATAACACTTAATTGTAAGATTTGTAAATATTTTTTTAACAATTAATCACTATTAAAAAAACTGTATAGAATTGTAAAACCACATACATTTTAATGTCCTAAATTAATTTTATAGATATTTTTTTAATTTTTTTAAATTTTCTGCTTATTTTTATCAAATCTATGTTATAATATAAACAAATGAATTTATGGGAGGTGTTTCTTAATGACTAAGAACAAGTACTTTACATCCATAAGTATTGGTGTTGCTACGGTTTGGTTTTCTACCCACTGTGGTGCAGGATTTGCTTCTGGAACACAAGAGCTTCAATACTTTGCTAATCACGGTTGGTTCGGAGTATTGATGCCTATCATCACATTCGCAATTATTGCTTTCACTTATTATATTGGTCTAGAAACAGCTAGACAGACTGATAAATGGGGTTATGACCAGTGGTCAAGAGAGGCTTTTGGATCTAAGTCAAAGTTTTTGACTCCGGCAATGGACTTTTCTATTATAATTACAACTATAGCTGCTACTGCTGCTACAATTGCAACAGGTGGACTACTTGGTAATCAGTACCTAGGACTACCAATTGCAGTTGGTTCAATAGCAATGTTTGTTATAGTTACACTCCTATCTATATTTGGAGAAAATATAGTTAGAAAGAATGCCATGATAATGACGGCTGCAATCCTTATAATCATTACAATCGTACTGGTTGCAGGTCTAGTAAAATTTGCTCCTGACATAGCCAGATTATTCAAGGAAGGTTATGTAAATCCTCAATCAGCTAGATGGAGTATTTCAGGTAAGGGAACTCCTGTTTCTGGTAACCTTGGTAATTCACTTATGTGGGCCTTAACATATGCAGGCTTCCAGATTAGTGCTATAGGTGGTATTTCCGCTTCATTTAAGGGTGGTAAGTTTAAGGAAGAAGCAAAGGGTGCAATGGCCATAGGTGCAATCATAAATATTTTAATGCTAGTTGGTATCTGCTTGTTGATATTCTCTCAGATGCCACATATCTTCACAGATCAGGCAACTAGAAAACTTCCTACAGTATTTATAGTAAACCAGCTTAATATACCAGTTCTGGCTGTTCTATACCCTATCTTATTATTCCTGGCCCTTATAACAACTGCTGTAGGATTTATATTCGGTATGGTACAAAGACTGAGACCCTTATGTATTAAAGGGCATGGAATCAAAACCTATTCTTAGAAAGGCAATTATAAGTATAGCTTGTCTTTTAGTTTGCTACGGTGTATCAAACTTTGGTCTAATGTGGGTTATCCAGGTTGCTTATAAGTATCTAGGTATATTTAACTGGATATTTATAATCATACCATTATGGGTATTAGGCTATAAGAATATAAAGAAGAGGGATAAGGGTGAAAAAAATTAGAAGTTTAACCTATTGTTAACTAGATTTCTCATATAATAAAAGAGGGGGGTTCCGGATACTAATCGGTTCCTCCTCTTTTATCTCTTATTAATTTGTTGGATGAACTAGGTTTATCCTAGAAAATTTTATACCATGTTGGTCAAATTCATATTTAAATTCTTCCATTAGTTTATAGTATACATCCCAGTAATCCTCAGTCTTTGCCCAAGGTCTAGCTATAAACTTTATTACATTGTTGTTCATAGACTCCACACCTATCAAAGGCTTTGGTGAAGATAATATCCTTTCTTCCTGGTCAAACAACCTATTTGATATCTCATATAAGGCCTTGACATTTGTATCGTATTCTACATTAAATACAAAGTCTATCCTCCTCTTATTTTGGGCTGTATAATTGATTACAGGGTTAGAGGTTAACTGAAAGTTTAGCATCACTATCAGTTTATTATCATTTGTCTTTAGGCTTGTTGAGAACATAAGTATCTCCATTACAGTTCCCTCATTATCCTGACAATTGATAAAGTCACCTATTTCAAATGGCTTGAAGAATAGAATTATTAAGCTGGATCCAAGGTTTGATAAGACTTCCTTGAAGGCTAGACCTATACTGAATCCGGCTGCACCTAGGACTGCTACAAAGGATGTAGTATTTACACCCAATATAGACATGGCCTGCATAAAAGCTATAATTATAATCGTAACCTGGACGAAGTTAATCATAAAGGTCACGACACCAATACTTTGACTTATACTTGGTAAGTATCCTATTCAAAAAAACCTCTTAACTAATTTGGCTATTAATATACCTATTGCTATTATTACGATGGCAAATACAATAGCAGGCAGTTTTTCTGTAAAAAAATATCTATATATTTAGTGAAAATTGTAGTTTGTTTTTCTAATGTTTTTTTCCAAAAATCTTCCTCCTTCCCCTAAGTTCAGCTGACCTTACATATTTCAAAAGTAACCTCCTTTAGGTCATCTTAATATTTATTATGCCATCTCTAGCATAAATTTTTCCTAACTAACCTATATTAAATCCTCTACATCCATATCAAAAAACCCCTAGCTAACTCACCTATTACTTCATCCAAAGGACTTAAATCATCATTTTCCACTATTTCTTCCATCTCACTATCACTTATATTAAGTGCTGCTCCCAAAAGTCCTACATCTAAGCCCCTTTTCTTCCATCAGCTTTCTCAATTTCGACATTTACATAACCTCCATACACATATTATTGGTATTATATTTATATTTTTTTGTCTATAGCTTATATTATTTATCTGTACTAATATATATATTACTACACCTATTAAATATATTAGTATTTTTTTATTCTTGATACGGGTTTTTCTACAAAAAAATCCTCCTATGATAACTTAATTTTACCATAGAAGGACTTATAATTTCATATTTTTAGTCTTTACCAAGTAAACTTGACTGAGCTAGGCCTACTTATATAAAAACTCATAAAATATTTTTGGCCAGGTCTAGACTTAACCTAAACCACCTTATTATATTCTTTTTTTAGCTTTTCTATTATCTTTTTTTCCAGCCTAGATACAGTCATCTGTGATATTCCTAGTTCCTCAGCTATGACTGACTGGGTCTTATTGTCAAAGAATCTTCCTCGTATAATTTGAACCTCTAACTCGTTTAATGTCTCCATAAAACGATTGATAAAGTCCATTTCTTCAATATACTTAAAGTTCTTTTCCTCTGTACCGACCCTATCCCCCAGAGTCATATCTTTATCCTCTGAATCATCATTGCTAGGCATATCTAGTGATACTGGTTGGTAGCCATAAGATGCTTCCATAGCTTCCAAAACTTCTTCTTCAGTTATGTCTAAATAACTGGCAATTTCTGAAGGTGTTGGACTCCTCCTTAGTTCTTGTTCCAAGTATACCTTGGCATTACTTATTTTCTTGCTTAATTCCTGTATTCTCCTAGGAACCCTAAGTGTCCATACCTTATCTCTAAAATACTTCTTTATCTCCCCAACTATAGTTGGTGTTGCAAAACTTGAAAATTCAAATCCCTTAGAAATATCATATCTATCAATTGCATAGATAAGAGCTAGAGATGCTACTTGATATAAATCTTCATAGTCTACACCCTTATTCATATACTTTCTTGACAGTATTTTTGCCAAGTATAGATGTTTCTCAATAAGTATGTTTCTAACCGCAGCATTTGTCTTATCATCAGAAAAAAATTTTGAAAAGTTCTTTTACATCCATTTCTTCATATTTTTTTCTGTGATTAAATCCATTTATTCCTCAACCCTCAACTAACTTTGTCATCTTAATTATAGTTCCACACTTATCACAAGACTTTATTTCAACTTCATCCATTAGAGTCTTTATTATAAATATACCTAGACCACTAGTTTTTGGATTTTTTAAGTCTGGTGATGCTAAAGAATCAACATCATAACCTATACCATCGTCTAAAACCTCAATGGTTAACCTATCAGGATATACATAAAACTTAACCTGAAATTCGTCCTTCTTGCTGTGTTTGATGGCATTTGTACAAGCTTCTGATACACAAACTTTCATATCTTCTATATCATCAAGTGAAAAGCCAATCCTGCTAGCTACACCTGATAATGTTAGTCTGATTACAGATACAAAAATCTGGGTTGACAGACATATTCATGCTTATTAAATCGTACGCCAAATTTATCCCTCCATGTTTATGATCTGGTCTAGACCAGTAATCTTAAAAATTCTTTTTACATTATCCTTGGCATTGGATATCTTTATATCCTTACCGTCAGTCCTTAATTTTTTCATAAGTCCTACTAGTACACCTATACCTGTAGAGTCTATATATTCAAGATCAGTCATATCAATTACTACATCTGCAAACTTTTCTTCTACAGCCTTATATAATTCTTCCTTAAGATTGTTGGCACACGCCAGGTCTAGTTCATCCCTTTAGTGCAACAAGCCACTCATTTGAATCATTTTCATAATTCGATTTTATATTTAACGACATAAAATCCTCCTTAAAACACTCCAATCTTACTAGATATTATTCCTCTTCTCCCTTTAGTTTAGCTATTGAAACTACTTCAACCTCTTCATCTGTCTTCATTAGTTTAACGCCGCTAGTCACCCTACCGAAAATAGATATTTCATTCACCCTAATCCTTATCAAGACTCCATTAGAATTTATCATCATCATTTCGTCATCCTCGTTAACTAGGGTAGCACCAACTAGTTTGCCAGTCTTAGAGTTGATATTATATGTTTTTATACCCTTACCAGCCCTAATTTGTGGTCTGTATTCCTCTGTTTCAGTCCTCTTACCGAAGCCCTTTTCACTTACTACTAATAAGTCAGATCCATTGCTTATAAGGTCCATAGAAACTACCTGGTCTCCCTTAGATAGGGTGATACCCTTGACACCAGTCGCTGTTCTTCCCATAGCCCTTACATCATTTTCGTTAAATCTGATTGACATACCATTTTCAGTGACTAGGATTATATCCTCTTCGCCACTAGTCCTGTTTACACCTATTAGCTCGTCACCATCTTTTAGGTTTATAGCTATTAGGCCAGACTTGTTGATATTCTTAAAGTCTGATATAGGTGTCTTCTTCACTATACCACTCTTTGTAGCAAATAGTAGATACTTCAAGTCGTCATTTTCCTTGCTGTCTGTATTGAAGGAAATAGTCCTTGCTATCTTTTCACCAGGATTTAGCTGTAGTAGGTTGACTATAGCTGTTCCCTTTGATGTCCTCTTACCTTCTGGAACCTCATAGGCATTTAGCTTGTAGACCCTACCCCTATTTGTAAAGAATAGCATCAAGGAGTGGGTAGTTGTAGATATCAAGTCTGTTACAAAGTCTTCTTCTCTTGTAGTCAAGGCTGAAATACCCCTTCCGCCCCTCTTCTGGCTCTTGTATGTATCAGCAGGCAACCTCTTTATATAACCAAGGTGGGTAAGTGTTATAGCAACTTCCTCTTCCTCATAAAGGTCTTTTAGGGCTATTTCACCCTCTGCTGGCTTAATTTCTGTCATTCTTGGATCTGCATACTTGTCCTTAATGGCTAACATCTCATCCTTTATTACTCCAAACAGCTTATTTTCATCAGCTAGGATAGATTCTAGGTATGTGATTCTTTCCATTAATTCCTTGTATTCATTGTCAATCTTATCTCTTTCAAGACCTGTCAACCTCTGAAGTCTCATGTCAAGGATAGCCTGGGCCTGGATATCTGATAGGGCAAATTCCTCAATCAGCTTTTCCTTGGCTATCTGACCATTTTCTGACCCTCTGATTATTGATATTACCCTATCTATATTGTCTAGGGCTATCTTTAATCCTTCTAATATATGGGCTCTAGCCTGGGCCTTCTTAAGCTCAAACTGAGTTCTCCTTGTAATTACATCCTTCTGGTGGTCAACATAGCACTCTAGATACTGCTTTAGGTTTAGTACCTTTGGAGTCTTGTCTACTATAGCTAGGTTTATTATTGAAAAAGTTTCTTCTAGCTGTGAGTGCTTGTATAGGTTGTTTAGTATAATATTGGCATTTACATCCCTCTTTAACTCTATTACAACCCTTATACCATGTCTATTTGTTTCATCCCTTAAGTCGGATATTCCTTCTATCTTCTTGTCCCTTACTAGGTCTGCTATTCTTTCTACCAACCTAGATTTATTGACCTGGAATGGTATTTCTGTTATTACTATCTGCTGCTTTCCCTTTGGTAGCTCTTCTATTTCTGCTCTAGCCCTTACTCTAACCTTACCCCTACCTGTCCTGTAGGCTTCCTTGATTCCCTCTGTTCCAATTATCATGGCACCAGTTGGGAAGTCTGGTCCGGCTATATGCTTCATTAGGTCTTCAGTAGTACAATCCCTATTGTCTATATAGTGGACTGTGGCATCTATTACTTCACCTAGGTTATGAGGTGGTATAGATGTAGCCATACCAACAGCTATACCATTAGAACCATTTACTAATAGGTTTGGATATCTAGCAGGCAATACTAGTGGCTCTTGAAGGGATTCATCAAAGTTTGGACCAAAGTCAACTGTTTCCTTGTCAATATCCCTTAGTAGTTCTGTAGCTAGCCTAGACATCCTTGCTTCAGTATAACGCATGGCTGCTGGACTGTCTCCATCCACATTACCAAAGTTACCCTGACCATCTACCAATAGTCCTCTAGTAGCAAAGTCCTGGGCCATCTTTACCATAGCCATATAAACTGATAAGTCACCATGTGGATGATACTTACCTAGTACGTCACCGACTATACGGGCTGACTTTCTATATGGCTTGTCTGGTGTGATTCCCTGCTCAATCATTGAGTAAAGTATCCTTCTATGAACTGGCTTTAGACCATCTCTTACATCTGGAAGGGCCCTACCTACTATTACGCTCATAGAATAATCTATATATGATTTTTTCATTTCCTGAGATATCTCTATAGGAATTATTTTGCTCTTATTCTCCATTTAGATCCTTCACCCCCTATATATCCAAATTAGTTACGTATTTAGCATTGGCTTCTATAAAATCTCTTCTTGGTGCAACCTTGTCACCCATTAGCATAGAGAATATTTCGTCAGCCATTATGGCATCGTCTATAGTTACCTGTAGCAGTGTTCTAGATTCTGGATCCATTGTAGTTTCCCACAACTGCTCGGCATTCATTTCACCAAGACCCTTATATCTAGATACATCTGCACCCTGTCTACCAACCTCATCTAGTAGACTACTTAATTCATTATCTGAGAAAGCATAATATTCCTTCTTACCCTTTTTAACCTTAAATAGTGGTGGCTGGGCTGCATATACATATCCTCCCTCTATTAGTGGCCTCATATACCTGAAGAAGAATGTCAGTAATAGGGTCCTGATATGGGCTCCATCGACATCGGCATCGGTCATTATTACTATTTTGTGGTATCTAAGTTTTTCTGGATCAAAATCATCACCTATACCACAACCAAAAGCTGTGATCATATTCTTAATTTCATCTGATGATAATATCTTGTCCAATCTTGATTTTTCAACATTTAATATTTTACCCCTTAGTGGCAGGATGGCCTGGATATTCCTATCCCTACCACTCTTGGCTGAACCACCGGCAGAATCACCCTCGACCAAGAATATTTCACTCTTTTCAGGAGACTTTTCCGAGCAATCAGCCAGCTTACCTGGCAGTGATGTGAATTCAAGAGCATTCTTTCTCCTTGTAAGGTCCCTAGCCTTCTTGGCAGCCTCTCTTGCCCTCTGAGCCCTTAGGCACTTCTCTATAACTAGCTTGGCAACAGAAGGATTTTCCTCTAAGAAGGCTCCTATTTCTTCATTAGCTATAGAATCTACTAGGCCCCTCATAAATGTATTACCTAGCTTAGTCTTTGTCTGACCTTCAAACTGAGGATCTGGTAGCTTAACAGACACTATAGCTGTCAATCCTTCCCTAATATCCTCACCTGATAGGTTTGGGTCTTTTTCCTTTAGGATATTATTTCTTCTCGCATAGTCATTGACACATTTAGTCAAGGCAGCCTTAAATCCTGAAAGATGGACACCACCCTCATGTGTATTTATATTGTTGGCAAATGAATATATATTTTCTGTATAGGCATCAGTATATTGAAGGGCCAATTCAATAGTACAGTCATTTGCTATCTTGTCTACATATATTATCTGGTCATGGATTGGAGTCTTTGTCCTATTTAGGTACTTGATGTACTCTACTAGACCACCTGTATAGTGGAAGGTCTTAGACTCTTCCTGCCCCTCTCTCTTGTCTTCAAATTCTATTTTAATTACCTTATTTAGGAAGGAAAGCTCCCTAAACCTATATTCTAGAGTTTCATACTTAAATTCTATTTCATCGAATATACTTGCATCTGGCATAAATGTAATAGATGTTCCACTTTTTTTGCTAGATTCGCTAACAACCTCTAACTTACCAGTAGGCACACCTCTCTTATATTTCTGCCTGTATACCTTACCGTCTCTTGATACCTCTGCTATTAGCCAGTCACTTAGGGCATTAACAACAGACACACCAACACCGTGAAGACCACCAGATACCTTATAGCCTCCACCACCAAACTTACCACCAGCATGTAGGACCGTTAAAACTGTTTCTAGGGTAGATAGGCCAGTCTTAGGGTGAACCTCTACTGGTATACCTCTACCATCGTCCTTTACAGTCACACTTCCGTCTGGATTTATAGAAATATATATCTCAGAACAGTTACCTGCCAAAGCCTCATCTATACTGTTGTCCACAACCTCATATACTAGGTGGTGTAGTCCCCTAGGACCTGTTGAGCCTATATACATACCAGGTCTTTTTCTAACGGCTTCTAAGCCTTCTAGGACCTGGATTTGGTCTGCACCATACTCATGTTTTGCCATTTATACTCCTCCATTCTCTACTCCAATAAGCCTACCATTTTCTATACTAAATATACTATAGTCCTCTATGTCCAATATATCCTTGTGTAATGGGTCAGCTGATGTAACAAACATCTGAATGTTTTCTAATTTTTCTACCAACATTTTTTGTCTAGTTTGGTCTAACTCACTAAATACATCATCTAAGATCAAGACAGGATAATCTCCCACCTCTTGTTTTATCAATTCTATTTCTGATAACTTAAGTGAAATAGATGCTGTCCTCTGCTGGCCCTGGGACCCATACATCCTAACATCTATATCATTTATAAAAATCTTCATATCATCCTTGTGGGGACCTACCTTAGTGGCCCTTTGTAATCATATCACCTTGTCTGGACTCTCTTAGCTTTTCAAGTAGGTTTAACCTTACCTGGCTAGCATCCTGGCCAGACTCTAGGTCCACTTGGTTCTTGTATATTATAGTCAGGTTTTCCTTGTCCATAGTTAGGTTTTTATGAATTTTTCTTGATATTTCAGATAGTTTTTCAATAAACCTATTTCTAATAATATATATTTCACTAGCGTATGTAGACATAGTTTCGTCATATACATCTAGGAGATTTTCATCTATTCTATAGGATTTCAATACCGTATTCCTCTGGTGAAGAATCTTGTTATAATTAGTTAATAAACTATAATACCTGGGCATTATCTGGCTGATTTCCTTGTCTATAAAGGACCTTCTTTCCTTGGGACCATCCTTGACTAACCTAAGGTCTTCGGGTGAAAAATAACAACATTTAAATTCCCCAAGAGCTCCTGCATAGACTTTATGGATACCCCATTAACCTTTACGCCCTTCTTGTCCTTGGCAACTACTATCTCTATTTTCTTATCTATATTGTTCCTTGTAAAATTACATCTACAATATAGGTTTTCAGCAGAAAAACTTGATTAATTCCTTATCCTTGTTAGTCCTAAAAGACCTTCCTATAGACATAAAAACCTATAGCTTCTACAAGGTTGGTCTTGCCCTGACCATTCATACCTATTATTAAATTTACCTTTTTATTAAACTCAACTAGTAATTCATCATAATTCCTATAATTCACTAGTTTTAAACTATTTATATACAAATAAACACCTACTTTGATACCTGGAACTCTTTATTCATATACTCAACTATATCTCCATCTCTCAGCTTCTTTCCCCTCTGAGTGGCTATCTCTCCATTAACTTTTTATTTCCTCACTCATGATAAGTAGCTTGGCCTCTCCGCCAGACATAACTATATCAGCAAGCTTTTAAAAAAACTGGTCTAACTTTATGTAGTCTGAACCTATATTAATCTTTTTTTCATGTGAGCTCCTTTTCGTTGATTCTTAACATAGCTAATCTATTCTATTATACCACAAAAAAAGGCTTTTAAATGATAAGCTTTATAGTAAAAAGCGTCTGTGTATAATTTTTATACACAGACGCCTTATATCAAATTAATTACTTATCCTTACAGGAAGTATTAGGTATGTATATTCTATATCATCTATAGGCTTAATGACACAAGGGTTAATAGCACCTAAAAACTCTATAGCTACATATTCACTATTTAGGTACTTGATACCATCCAAGAAGTATCTTGAGTTGAAGGCTATATCAAGCATATCTCCTTCAAATTCAACACCTATTTCTTCATAGGCATTACCATTTTCGTTGTTAGACGTGATTACTAGAAGCTTGTCCGTAACAGTCATCTTGATGGTATTGTTCTTATCAGAAGTAAATAGTAGAGATGCCCTTTCTACTGCTTCCTGAAGCTTTTTAGTTTCAACGCTTATCTTAGTTACATACTCCTTAGGAAGAAGACTCTTGTAGTCGGCGTATTCTCCATCTATTAGCCTACCAACTAGCCTAGTATTATCAAACTTAAATACTATATCCCTAGGACTAATAGCTATATAAAGGTCACCCTCATCAGATAGGAGTGAATTTAGGTGGTTTAGGGTATTTCTAGGAACTATGGCACTTAGATTTTTGTCTATACCTGACTCAAAAGGATTGGTCATAGTAGCCAACCTATAGCCATCAAGGGCTGCCATATTTATCTTTTTCCCTATCTATTTCTATTAACTCACCATTGAAAGTTTGGTTTGAATTGTCAGTTGCAGCAGCAAATACTGTATTTCTTATCATATTTCTCATATCTGACTGGCTAATCTTTAACATGTCTCCAGCTTCTATATTATCTATATTTGGGAAATCTTCGGCACTTATACCCTTGATCTTAAACCTAGAAGACATACATGATATAAATACATTGAAGTTTTCGTCAGTTTCTATACTGATGTATGAATCTGGCAGCTTTCTTACAATTTCACCTATTAGTTTGAATTTATTACTATAGAACCTGAAAGTTCAACCTGGGCTTCTATTTCAGTTTCTATACTTATTTCATTATCATAACCCCTAACCTTTAGCTTGTTATCTTCAGCACTGATTAGGATACCCTTTAGGATTTCTACGGTTGTTTTTGTATTAATAGCTCTTTGTGCATTTGTAATAGCATGAGCTAGCTTCTTTTGATTACATAAGATTTTTCAAATTAAAGACCTCCTTATATGCTTTTTCTATTTCCTGTTAATAACTTTTTCAATATCAATTCCCTATATAATAGATATATATAATAAATATAGTAGTAATAGTAGTAGGGCCTGTGGATTGTGTGATAAGTAGTTAAAAGCTACTAAAATGCACATCAAATCCTGTGTAAAAAGATGTTATCAAATATATTAACAGATTCTTAATCAAATGTGGATAAAAATGTGCCTAAAATTGGCTTTTTACTTATACACAGGTTTTATACAGAAAAAATGTGTATAAACTAGCTATCCAAATCTGATATTATCTTCTCTATTTTTATCTTGACCTCTTCGCTCTTTTGCATGTCATCACTGATCTTGTTGACAGCATGCATTACAGTAGTATGGTCCCTGCCACCAAATTCATCGCCAATGGCTGGTAGTGATAGGTCCAAAAGATTTCTTGATATATACATGGCCACCTGTCTAGGAAAGGCTATGTTCTTAGTCCTCTTCTTAGAAGTTAAATCCTCAACGCTAATATTGTAGGCATCAGCAACCATCTCTTTTATTCTCAGTATATTTACCTCCTTAGTAGTATATGATACCAAGACATCCTTAAGTGCTTCTTTAGCAGTTGCTAAATTCATAGGCTTTGCAGATAAGTTGGAATATAGGATTACCTTATTTAAGGCCCCTTCTAATTCCCTGATATTTGACTTTACATTGTCTGCTATATATTCAAATACATCTGAATCTATTTCTAGTTTGTCATTTTCAGCCTTATTTTGCAGGATGGCCATCCTAGTACCATAATCAGGTGCCTGTATATCTGTAATCAAGCCCCATACAAACCTAGACCTTAATCTTTCCTCAAGTTCTGGTATATCCTTAGGTGGCTTGTCGCTTGATAGGATAATCTTCTTGCCAGCACCATGTACATCATTGAAGGTATGGAATAGTTCTTCCTGGACAGAGTTTTTACCAGCTACGAACTGGACATCATCTATCATAAATATATCAACATTCCTATATTTTTCTCTAAACTCGCTATTTTTCTTTTCTCTTATAGCTGTAACCATCTCATTGGTAAAAGTTTCAGATGAAACATATAGTATCTTTTTTGATGGATCTCTTTCCAAGACCCTGTGGCCGATAGCATGCATAAGGTGGGTTTTTCCAAGACCTACACCACCATACAAAAACAGGGGATTGTCATTAGCTGTCTCATCGTATTCGGCTACCCTTTGACATGCTGCAACAGCCATAGCATTACTAGATCCTACGACAAATGTATTAAAAAGTATATTTAGGGTTTAGGGTTAGAATTGGCTATACTTGTAGCTAGGTCCATTATTTTCTCGCTATTTTCTTTTGTATTACCAACCTTCTCATTGTCTGGATTCGTTCCTGTTTCACTAGTGTCATCATTAGTCAAAACAATAACATCCTTTATATTTGCTGCCAATTCATCAAAAGCTGCTAAAATCTTTTTCTTTTTGTTGTTTTTTTCAAAAAAATTCCTTAGACCTATTATCTCCACTTAGGTACAAAAATATTATTGTTAATCGCTATAGGAACAGTATTTTCATTGAAATATAGGGTAAATATTGCCTTTGGAAAAAAACACCCTTTAGCTTTTTGTTGTGCTGAAGTCCACAAATTTTTTTCACGTCCATTTACCAGTGACCCTCCTTTATCTATTAAATATTGTGTATATTTTGTTGATAGTAATGGTATAATTGCGAATAAAAAAATCTTAGGCATAAAAAAATTATACATATACAATTGTGTATAATTAGTGAATAAAAAAATATACTTATCAACAAGGTGGAAAACTTCCACGATTTTTGAGTGTATATACATTATATACCGATAATAAAAAAAGTTGTCCACAAAGTTATTAACAAAATGTGGATAATTCACTGTTTATTTTTCAACTTTTCAACATCTAGTTATTTGTGTGGATAAAACCTATAAATTTATCCTGTATATTGTTGATAAAAATATAAAAAATTTAAAAAAGATAGGTGGGCTTGAAAAATTAATTTTAGTAGGTGGATTTTTATAATAAATCTTATATAAATGGGATAAATTCAATGAATTTACGAAAAATAATTGACTTTTAATCATATAATCATTATAATTATATTGTTATGTTTACAATGATGATTAAAGGAAAGGAGTGTTCTAAGGATGAAGAGAACTTATCAGCCAAAGAAAAGACAGAGAAAAAGAGAACATGGATTCAGAAAGAGAATGAAGTCTCCAAACGGAAGAAATGTTTTTAAAGAGAAGAAGAGCTAAAGGTAGAAACAGATTAACTCACTAATTTGTAGGTTAGTTCTAATTTTATAATATAAAAAACCACTGTTATGGTGGTTTTTGTAAAAGGTGGAGGTTGTTGATGCAATTTAATAACACCGACGGAATCAAAAAAGATTCTGATTTCAGAAGGGTTTACCAAAGGGGTAAATCTTTGGCCGACAGAAATTTGGTCATATATACAATGAAGAACAAGTCAGACAAGTCTAGGATCGGTATATCAATATCCAAGAAGGTGGGCAAGGCCCATGTTAGGAATAGGATCAGGAGATGTATCAAGGAGGCCTATAGACTAAATATAGACGAAAGAGTTCAGGCTGGCTATGACATGGTATTTATAGCCAGGATAAGTGCTGCTGACAAGGATTATAGAGAGATTGAAAGGTCTCTCAAGTATATATGCAAGAAGGCCAACATAATTAAGAAGGATGGTAAGAAACAGGTATCAAAGAAGAGGTGACTTGGACTATGAGGTTTCTAATAGATAATATTAAAGGATTATTTAAGAAGGTCAGTAGTATCTTAGCCAAGGCCTGTATAGGTCTGGTTAGGTTTTACCAGGTTTTTATATCTCCCCTAAAGGGACCTACTTGTAGGTTTTATCCTACCTGTTCTCAATACTCTATCCAGGCATTTAAAAAATATGGCTTCCTAAAGGGACTGTGGTTGACTCTTAGAAGAGTAAGTAAGTGTCACCCTTTTCACCCAGGCGGTTACGACCCTTTGAAGTAGGAGGTCTATCTCAAAAGTTGAGGTATAATTTACCAGGAGGTAATAATGGGACAGATTGCAAGTCTATTTGGTATAGCCCTAAAGGCTATATATGGTGTAATAGGTAACTATGGTTTATCTATTATAGTCTTTACTATTATAGTAAAGTTAATATTGATGCCTTTGACAGTAAAGCAGACAAAGTCTACCTTTGCTATGTCAGAGATCAATCCAAAGATTAAGGAAATCCAGGCTAAGTACAAAAATAAGCCTGAAAAGCAGAACGAAGAAATATCTAAGCTATACAAGGAATCAGGTATAAATCCTTTATCAGGATGTTTGCCAATCCTAATACAGATGCCTATCCTGATGGGACTATTCTATGTCTTTAAGGATCCTGTAACATATGGTGTATTTGCCAATAAGGCAGCCATGGTGGCAGCAAATGGTAACTTTTTATGGATAAAGGCCCTATCTAAGCCAGACTATATACTAGCTGTATTTGCAGGTGTCAGTGCCTACCTAATGCAGAAGGTAATGACTCCTAAGGACCAGATAGAGGGACCGATGAAGATGATGTCTTGGTTATTGGCGGGTATGTCACTATATTGGGGATTCGTATTACCAGCAGCTCTTGCTCTATATTGGTGTGTAAGTAATATATTCTCTGTATTCCAGTACTATCTAATTACTAGACCTTTAAAAGCCAAGTTGATTCAGGAAAAGGAAGATAAAGAGGCTGGCAAGGCTAGCTTTAAAAATAAGTAGTAGGGGGTGTTGATAGTGGAATCAAAGGTATTTTACGCAAAAAGTTCAGAGGAAGCTGTTGAACAGCTTCTAAAGTCTACTAAGGCAGACAAGGATAGTATTAAAATTACAGTTTTAGAAAAGCCAAGCAAGGGATTTTTAGGTATAGGGGCCAAGAGTGGTGTCTTCAGCCTAGAGTATGAAGTGGCAAAGGAAACTGAACCAACTAAGGAAGAATTAGTAGAAGAAAATAAGGAAGAAATCCTAGTTGAGGATGAGGTTACAAAGACTGAGCCAAGTGGCCAGGACAAGGTTGAAAATAAGGAAATACAAGATAAAGTAAACATAACAGATGAAGATGAAATAAGGATAGCAAGGGAATTTGTAGTAGAACTACTTAAGAACGCTGATGTAGAAGCAGAGGTTGATGTTGTACTTGAGGACAACCTAATAAAGGTTAAGATAAGTGGCGACGATGCAAGTTGTTTGATTGGTAGAAGGGGTGATACCCTAGATGCTATTCAGTTCTTAACAGGCCTAGCCCTTAACAAGTTTAATAAGGACTCACATACTAGGGTCTTTGTAGATATTGAAAACTATAGGAGCAAGAGGGAGGAATCTCTAAAGAGATACTGCTACAAGGCTGCTAGAGAGGTTGCTAAGACTAGGAGAACTAAGAAGCTTGACTTTATGAATCCTTATGAAAGAAGGATAATCCATTCAGCCCTTCAGAACGATAGGTTTGTAATAACTTATAGCGAGGGAACAGACCCATATAGAAGAGTTGTAATTGAATATAAGAGATAGTGAAAAATAAGGGTTGTATAGATATTTAGCGTTGGTGAGAGAAAAATTCTCTCCCAACGCTAAATTTTTACAAAAATAGGAACACACATCAAATCTCATGTATAATTTAAATCACTACAAAAAAATAATAAGGAGAAATGATATGTGTTCTAATGCTAGTATAACAGAAATTTTGGGAATTAACGATAACAATTTAGTAATTTTTAGGTAACGAGAAAGAAAAATATTAAGGAGATAGAATATGTGACTACAGACATGTATAGGCCATATATTGATCTTTCCGAGAAGGTCTTTCCAAATGCCAATATTGTGGTCGATAAATTCCACATAGTACAGATCTTGACGAGAGAGCTAAACAAGTTAAGGATAAATGAGATGAAGAAGCTTAATACCAGGTCTAGAGAGTACAAAAGTACTGAAAAGATACTGGAAAAATACCACTTACTAGAAAGAAATACTTAAACAGTATATATTTTTACAAGAATAGGCACTTTAAAAAATATGACTAGTTCAATTGATATATTAGACTATATGTTAAAGGAATTTCCCAACTTAAAAGAGGCCTATGATTTTTATCAAAAAAATTCCTATTAAGTATTTCTAAAAATGATGTAGATATGCTTGAAGACATTATAAATACTAAGACTGATGAAATACCAATGTGTTTTAGGAAGAGCATAAAAAAGCCTTAAAAAAACTTAGAAAGTATGTAGCTAAACTCATTAAAAATATGACTATACGAATGCTATGGTGGAGGGTAAAAATAACAAGATAAAGGTGATTAAAAGAGTATCCTACGGATATATGAGTTTTAGGAATTTTAAGGCAAGGATAATGTTAATGGAAAGGTATAAAATACAAAAGGGCAACATCCATAGTTATAAGTTTGCTATGGATACTGCCGCATAATTTAATAGATTTTTATTGATTTAAATTATCACCAACGTTATTTTACATAGAGCCGAAATAATTTATACATACTATAAGACAATTAAACATGTCTCACTTAATATTTATATATTTTCTGGTCTATCTATCAAATTTTTCTACAAGAACAGCTGGTACAGTGATCTTTCCACCTATAGTTGAATCATATGTTATAACACCACAACTAGTCCCATAGAATGTCACATGATCACCCTCAAGTATCCTATTATTATTTATGATCTTCTTATTTGCCTCAAGAAAAAAATAATATTGTCATAATTATCGTTGATTGCAATCCTATATTGAGTTGAGCTGTCACCCTCAATAACCTGAATTATCTTACCATAGAACTTGACCTTTTTGTATTTGTAATCATCTGGTGTTCTTGCTAAATTTTCATATGTTATCCCAGTATCATAATCAGCCTTATTAATTTCTTTTAGGTGCACTTGGTATGGAAGTTTCTGTTTTTTTCACTTGTCTCAGTAGTAGAACCTTCATTTGTATTATTGCTATCTGTGTTTTTCACTATTATTATCCTCTTGATTTTTTTATCGATTGAGTTCTCTGCTTCAGACTCTGTTTTTGTAGTACTACTAGACGAATCATTACTAGAATCTGAACCACAGCTACCTATTCCAGCGCAAATAAATAAAAAAATATAATTATTCCTATTATAATTTTTCTTTTTTTCGACATTTTCTTTTTTTGTGCTTTCTGAATCTACATTAGATGACTTTTTCCCTTTAATATTGCTATCACTGTTAATTATTTTACTATCAATTAGCTCCTTTTCACCTAATTTAATAGTATCATCAGCACCCTGTTCTTCGAAAAACATTTTTTTCTCATCTGGATATTTAATCTCGATTCTACATCCACAATTACTGCAAAAATTTACATCCTTCTGATAATTCCGTACCGCAATTTTTACAATTCATATAAACCTCCATTTAAATGTATCCTATAACTATATTATACACTTATATAGATATAGATTCAATGACTAAATAAAATTATGACAGTGTCAAATTTTTATGGACTTTTTATTACAACTAAGAGTTAGTGGTGATAAAAAGTAGTATTTTTTTCTTGATTTTTTTAATTGAGATTATGATAAATTTTACTTGTATGGTGGTATTCGGAGGAAACTACACATTTTGAATAATTTAATAATTTTTGATAGTATTACACTCTTTGGAGGTGATAACTAATGTACAACATAGGAATTATTAGGGCAGGTAAGGTTGGTGTGTCCCTAGGTAGGTACTTGTCAGGTCTTGAGTATACAAACCTGGTAGGTTATTATAGTAGGAGTCTTGACAGTTCGGCCTATGCTGCAAAGGTAACAAATTCAGGTAAGTTTACCAATATTGAAAAGTTAGTAGAAAAAAAGTAATGTCATACTTATAACTACTCCGGATGATAAGATAAGTCAAGTCTGGAGTACAATATCAAAATTTAGTATTCAAAATAAGATAGTTTGCCATTGTAGTGGCTCACTGTCATCAGAAATTTTCTTCGATATATCTTCTAAGGGAGCCAGTGGCTGCTCCATGCATCCAATTTTAGCAATTTCAAGCAAGGAAAAATTCATACAAGGACCTAGCCAGTGCCTTCTTTACATTAGAAGGACAGGATAAGGCTATTGAGTTTTTTTCGAGAGTCTTAGACTCAAAAGGAAATAAGTATAAGGTTCTCTCAAGTAGGGAAAAAACCAAGTACCATATTTCATCTGTATTTATAAGTAACCTAATTATAGCCATGGGAAGTATATCTATAAAGCTATTAGGTGACTATAATTTTAGCCAAGAAGAGGCCTTAACTGCCCTTAAGTCCTTGGCTATAGGAAATATGAACAAGCTCTTTGCAATAGGTCCCCAGGATGCTCTGACTGGACCTGTAGAGAGAAACGATCTAGGTACTGTAGAAAGACACCTAAAAGCCTTAGACCATGATCACTATGATAATATAGAAAAAAATATAGACTTTTAAGTTTAGAACTTGTAGATCTTGCTAGGGAAAAAAATTGTGATAGGGATTATAGTAGGTTGGAAAATTTATTATTGAAAAGTCCTAATCCTCAAGTTAGGGATTAGGGGAAATGGGAGAAAATATGAAAAATACAGTTTTAACATTTAAAGAAGCTAAACAAAAGGGTGAAAAGTTGACTATGCTGACTGCATATGACTATTCGACTGCCAAGCTGGTAGATGAAGCGGGTGTAAACTCAATTTTGGTTGGTGATTCATTGGGTATGGTAATGCTAGGCTATGAAGACACTCTAAGCGTAACTATTGAGGACATGATCCACCACACAGCTGCAGTTGCTAGGGGTACAAAGAATGCCTTAGTTATAGGTGATATGCCATTTTTATCATATAATACAGGTATTAGGGACGCCGTAATAAATGCGGGTAGGTTGATGAGAGAAGGTCGTGCCAACTGTGTAAAACTAGAGGGTGGTAAGGAAGTTTGTGATGTTATAAGGGCTATAACAGATGCCAAGATACCAGTTTGTGCCCATCTAGGTCTTACACCACAGGCTGTAAATGCCCTTGGTGGTTTTAAGGTACAGGGTAAGAGCTTAGAATCTGCCAAGGCCTTGATAGAGGATGCCCTTGCAGTTCAGGAGGCAGGAGCCTTTGCTCTTGTACTAGAATGTGTACCAGCTGCCCTTGCAGAAAAGATAAGCTCTATGCTTGATATACCAACTATAGGAATAGGTGCAGGCCCTGGTTGTGATGGTCAGGTCTTGGTTTACCAGGATATGTTGGGAGTATACAAAGATTTTACTCCAAAGTTTGTAAGAAAATTTGCTAATGTTGGAGAGGTTATGACTGAAGGTATAAAGGCCTATATAGATGCAGTAGCTGATGGTTCATTCCCAGAGGAAAAGCACTGCTTTAAGATATCTGAAGAAGTAATAGAAAAGCTATATTAGTCATAGGAAGATATATAAATAGTAGTCCAGACTCAAAAATAAGCCTTGGATTATAGCTGATAAATTAGTGAGAGGTTTAGGAAAAAAATGAAAGTTATAAGAAGTATAGATGAAATAATTGAAATTACTAGAAAAAAATAAAGGCAGATGGATTTAGCCTGGGTATGGTTCCAACCATGGGTTGCCTACACGAGGGACATAAGAGCCTTATAAAAAGGGCGGTAGAAAAACAATGACAAGGTGGTTGTAAGTGTATTTGTAAACCCAACCCAGTTTGGACCGGATGAAGATTATGAGAGTTATCCAAGGACTTTAGAAGCTGATGCCAAGTTGTGCGAGGAAATAGGGGCTGACTATATATTCCATCCAGAGCCAGACCAAATGTACCCAGATGGCTACAGTACCTTTGTTGTTCCGAGTGAAAAATGACAAATATCCTATGTGGAGTGTCTAGACCTGGTCATTTTAGGGGGGTATGTACGGTTTTAACCAAGCTATTCACTATAGTAAGGCCTGATAGGGCTTATTTTGGAGAAAAGGACATCCAGCAGCTGGCCATAGTAAAGAGGATGGTCAGAGACCTTAATTTTGGTATTGAAATCATTGGCTGTCCTATAATCAGGAAGATGATGGACTAGCCAAAAGTTCAAGAAATACCCTACCTTAATGAGGAAGAAAGGGCCGCAGCTACAGTTCTAAGAAGGAGTATCCTTGAGGGTAAAAAGGCTATTGATTCTGGAAATTTATCCAAGGAAGAGGTCTTAAAAATTATAAAAAATGAAATAGAAAAAGAGAAACTAGCCAGGATAGATTATGTGGAAATTATAGATTTTGATACCTTCGATCAGGTTGAAACTATAAAGGATAATACCCTAATAGCTATGGCTGTATACATTGGAAAAAAACTAGGTTAATTGATAATTTAGTTATTAATCTATAGTGTTTAAAGAAAATAATTTATAAAAAAATTAGAAAAAAATTTTTGAATTTTTTTGTTTTTTTGCATTGACAAAAAGGTTGATTCTTTTTATAATGTATATCAAGACGTTGAAGAGAAGAGTAAAAAGTCATTCAATCAGTACAGAGACATTTCGGTTGGTGAGAGAAATGAGAGAGAAGCTTTTGAACATGGCCTTGGAGTCATCGCATCGAGATCTAAATTTAGGTTAAGGTTGCGACGGGTGTGCCCGTTATAGCATTGCGAGTATGATAGTACTCAATAAGGTCTTTTTAGTGATAAAAAGATGAATTAAGGTGGTAACACGTGAGTTATGCTCTCGTCCTTTATAGGATGGGAGCTTTTTTTTTATAACTTATAACCAGGGTGCGCAACTGGTTCCTTAATTCCTTTGCTAAACTTCTCTATCTCTTTCATCAATATTAGTTAAACAAAAAGGAGAAGAAAATGAAAAACAAAAGAAAGATATTTTTTTATAGTAGGACTAGCCTTATTCGGTTCCTACTTTGGCGCAGGAAACCTGATCTTTCCTCCCCTACTGGGCTTTATTTCAGGTAGCCAATGGTCTTTAGCCGCTATAGGATTTTTGTGTCTCTGCAGTATTAATGCCGGTTGTTGGACCATATGTAATTTCGAAAAACGGTGGGTCTCTTGAGGCCATGACAGAAGATATACATAAGAATTTTACTAAATTTTTTTGCTATTATTTATAATGTTATTTGCTGGAAATATATCTGTACCTCGTACAGGAGCTGTTGCTTATGAATTAGGATTTAAGGCCCTTTTCCCAGGTGTACCAATTATAGTATTTATAATAGGATACTTTGCTATAGCCCTTTATTTCTCACTTGACGTAAGTAAGATGATAAATAAGGTTGGTAAGTTCCTAACACCAGTACTAGTTGTTGTACTACTAGGGATAATTATAAAGGGAGTACTTACTCCAGTAGGAAGTCCGATAGCTCCACAACAGACTGGTGTTTTCACACATTCATTCTTAGAGGGTTACCAGACAGGAGACCTAATAGTGAGTTACCTTATAGGTACTGTCTTTATAGGAGATATAATCCACAGGGGATATAAGACAAGTGGAGAAAGAAATAAACTTACTGCTTATTGCGGTGTTATTGCCCTTATACTTTTGGCTGTTATCTATGTAGGTCTAATCTACCTAGGTGCTTCAGTAAGCAGCTACTATCCAAAGGATATAGAAAGAAGTCAGTTATTACTTGGTATTGCTGAAAGAGTCCTTGGAAAGAATGGAATGCTATTCCTTTCAATAGCCGTAGTTTTAGCCTGTGTAACAACTGCTATAGGCCAGATTACATCTATTGCTAACTTCTTCCATGACTTTTCAAATGGAAAGATACCACACAAGCTAGCTGCCCTAGTTTTCGCAGTCCTTGGTGCTACAATAGCTGTACTAGGTGTTGAAAAAATCATCTACTTTGCAACACCAATCTATAAGGGGGTTTACCCAAGTTTAATAGTTCTGATGATTCTAGGTATTTTCCGTAAGTATATACCTAACAAGCAGAGCTTCAGATATGCCCTAGTGTTTACACTAGTAGTAAGTATTTTAGAAGCAATTTTATCAGTTGCCGACATAGCTATTATCAAGGCTTTTGTTGATTTACTTCCGTTAAGCGGTCTTGGTTTTGCATGGTTCCTACCTGCAACACTTGGATTTATAATAGGAGCTGTAAAGGGAAAGATCCACTAACACAGTTTGAGTAAAAGCCCTGTTAACATAAATAGAAACAAATATTTTTAAAAATTTTAGAAAAAGAAAAGGAGTGATTTTAATGACAAATTTCAATACTAGCACAATATGCGTACAAGGTGGTTATGAACCAAAGAATGGAGAACCAAGAGTAGTTCCAATAGTACAATCTACAACTTTTAAATATGAGTCATCTCAGCAGATGGGTGACCTATTTGACCTAAAAGAAGCAGGCTACTTCTACACTAGACTTGCAAACCCAACAAATGATGCTGTGGCAAGAAAGATTTGCCAGCTTGAGGGTGGTGTAGCTGCTATACTAACTTCATCAGGCCAGGCTGCCAACCTATTCGCTATAATCAATATAGCTGGAGCAGGCGACCATGTTATCTCATGCTCTACTATATATGGTGGAACATACAACCTAATAGCTAATACATTGAAGAACTTTGGTATAGAGTCTACATTTGTTGAACCAGATATTTCAGTTGAAGAGCTAGAATCAAAGTTCCAGCCTAATACTAAACTAGTATTTGGTGAAACTCTATCAAACCCTTCACTTAACGTATTAGACATAGAAAAGTTTGCAAATGCTGCCCATAAGCATGGTGTGCCACTAATAGTAGATAATACCTTCCCAACACCAATCTTCTGTAAGCCATTTGAATGGGGGGCAGATATTGTTACACACTCAACTACAAAGTATATGAATGGTTCAGCAAACTCTGTAGGTGGTGTAGTTGTAGACTCAGGTAACTTTGATTGGACAAAGTACAGTGAAAAGTATCCAGGGTTAACTACTCCAGACGAAACTTACCACGGTGTTGTATATACTGAAAGCTTTGGTAAGGGAGCCTATATTACAAAGATGACAACAAACTTGATGCGTGACCTAGGTTCTATACCTTCACCTCAGAATTCCTTCTACCTAGGTATTGGTCTAGAAACACTACACCTAAGAATGGAAAGACACTTTGCAAATGCCCTAGCTATTGCTAAGCACTTAGAAAAGCATCCAAAGGTATCTTGGGTATCCTTCTCAGGTTTAGAAAATGACAGCCAGTATGAGCTAGCACAGAAGTACCTACCAAATGGATCTTGTGGAGTAATTTCTTTTGGTGTTGAAGGTGGTAGAGAGGCCGCAGTCAAGTTCATGGACTCTTTAAAACTAGCTTCAATTGTAACTCATGTAGCTGATGCAAGAACTTGTGTACTACATCCAGCATCTACTACACATAGGCAGATGAATGATGAAGAGCTAGCAGCGGCAGGTGTATCTCCAGACCTTGTTAGACTTTCTGTAGGTATAGAAGATGTAAACGACCTAATAGCTGATATTGACCAGGCCTTAGAAAAATAAATTTAAACAAATAGAAGTCTCTAAAAGGGGTTGCATATAGTAAATGGGTTTATTTTTACTATAGTAACTCCTTTTACTTTTTATCCAAAATCCTTTCTATAAGGATGAAAAAAATTTTTCCTTAACAAGAAAAAAATATATGCTATAATATAAATATAAAAAAATGATTATCAATATATATATTAATAAGGAAGGTCGTGCTATTATGAAAAAAAATATTTGGGATAGGTGTGCTCCCCTCTATGATTTTGCTATGAAGTCTGACAGGAATACCTATGACTATATGTACTCAAAAATATCAAAGTCAGTGGCTGATAGGTCCGTCCTTGAGATAGGTAGTGGTACAGGTCGTTTGGCTAGAAGTGTAGCCCCTGCCTGTAAGACCTATGTGGCTACAGACTATTCTGAGGGTATGTTGGCAGTTGCTGGCAAGGAGGCTTGTCCAGATAATCTTACCTTTGAGCTTGCAGATGCTACAAGTCTTCCCTATCCAGATGATAGTTTTGATGTAGCCATAATAGCAAATGCCCTCCATATAATACCGGATCCAATTAAGGCCCTAAATGAAATAAGGAGGGTCTTGAAGCCAGGAGGACTCTTAATAGCACCGAATTTTATCAACAGGGATATGACTGTTAAAATAGGTATTTGGGCCAAATTTTTGAATTTGATAGGGGTTAACTTTGAGCACAGGTGGACTGAGGAAGGCTATATTAAATTTAGAGGATAATGGCTGGAAGCTTGGCTACAAGGAAATAATAAAGACAAGAGTCCCTATGGTCTATATCGAGTGTAGACCGTAGGAACCTTAGAGGGATTAAATATATATGGGCTCTTGCCGGTATTTTTTTATAAGAAAACTAATATAAAAAAAGATAAATTAGATTAATTTAGGTGGGTATACAATTGACTTGTATATCCTTTTTTTCTATGCTCAGACTTTATTTATACACTTAGAAAAAGTCTTTGAAATATACTTTAAGACACTTATATTGGCCTATGTGGTAGTATAAATATAAATCTGGGTATCAAATATGAAAAATAGGTAGTATAGACATAATTTAGCAATCTAGGCTATTATAGGTATAGGTAGGTATTTGCAATTGCCTGCCTAAGGGTTTAAATAAGAATAATAAGGAGAAGTGTATATGAAAAATAATTTAAAGAAGCTATGCCTACTGTCCCTTTGCCTACTTGTGGCAACTGGTTGCAGTATTGGTAATAAAGAGGAGGGTTCAGCTAGCAAGCAGGGTCAATCATCAAACCTTAGTGAGTCCAAATCAGACCAGACCAAGGGGATGAAGGTAAGCTATACTAATATAAGCGACAAGTCATCTAGAGACCTACTAGCCAACCTATTTGACCAGGCAGGTATATCCAAGGAGAGGCAGAAGGTATTTTTTAACCACCTTGACCAGTTTAATTCTAGTGTGGACAGCAAGTCCCTAGCTGGGAATTTTGAAGAGGCTGGTGTCCAGGATACCAAGTATGACCCCTATGATATGCAGGACCAGTGGAAGGCAAAAAATAATGACTTTGAGGGATATAATTGTAGAATAACCTCATATGGTTTATTTGGTGACTATATGAAGGCAAGCCAGGCCAAGACTGGTGATGATACAGAAAATCTAGGTATTGATCTTCTTTCCTTGACTACAGATAATTCTGCTGCCAAGACAGAAGAGGACAAGAATATATTTAAAAGCATATTTAATGAAGTGAAAACCATTGATACAAAGGATATAAAAAGCACTATCAGATATTCAAAAAGGAATGGGAAGCTAGGGGTGTAAAATTCGCCAAAAATGACAAGGCTAGCATGGTATCAGTAGTATTCCATAGCCAGATTGAAAAGGGGCAAGACAGCCTCTTTATAGGTCATGTAGGTATAATGCTCAAGGCAAATGATGGGGTCTACTTTTGTGGAAAAGGTAGCCTTCCAAGAACCATATAGGTTGAATAAGTTTAAAAAAATAAGGAAGAGTTGAAAAAGTACCTTATGGAAAAAAATATGATGTAGAATATGACCAGCCTACAGCCAAGCCTTTTTGTACTTGAAAATGATAAATTAATGTAGGTATATAATATATTAGATGAAGGTAGAACAATTAATGAATTTTTGATATGGTAATTTTAGACTTAATACAAGGCAATATGAAGTCTGGCCTTATGGATTCTATAATGCCCCTTATTAGCCACCTGGGTGATTCGGGACTTGTATGGATTATCCTATCTATAGGCCTGGTTATACCCAAGAAAACCAGGAAGCTTGGCTTTGTGATGATAATAGCCCTGGTATTAAATGGGATTATATGTAATATAATTCTAAAACCTATGCTTGCAAGGATAAGGCCCTTTGATGTGAATACATCTATAAAAGCTCCTTATAAACAAGCCTAGGGATTTTAGCTTTCCATCTGGCCATACTTCAGCATCATTTACAGCTGCAAGTGTCTTGTTTTTTTAGAAGGAACAAGCTATTTGTTCCGAGTTTAATACTAGCCACCCTAATAGGCTTTTCAAGACTCTACCTATATGTCCACTATCCAAGTGATGTTGTGGGAGGTATTATCTTGGGTATAGTCTGTGGCTATATGGGGCATAGGATTGTAGATAGTAAAAAAATTAATATTTAGAAATAGAAAAACATTCAAGCCGAGTATATTTATGAAGTACCAGGCCTGAATGTTTTTTTATTATGAGACCTACAAGGGTCGTAGCATCCTATTTTAATATATACTAATAAAGCTTAGCCTATTTAATATACTTCCTATATATGCCAAAGGTATGGCTGAAGATATTAGGCCAAGGCCTATATTTAATAGGACTACCAAGATGCTTGTTCTTATATTGTTATAGAAGACAGGCTCATATAGGCTATCTAGGATATAGTGGTATATACCAAGCTCCATAAGGCTTGAAATGAAAAATAGAAAAGATAGCAGATATTAGGCTCTAGTATTAGTCCTTCTAGCAGGACAATATACCTAATTTGTTTCTTGTTTGCCCCTATTTTCATTAAGACCTTGTATTCATCCATCCTATTCAATACCTTATAAATCATGCTATTACATATATTCAGGAATATAATAAGTAATAGGATTAGGTTTAAAGAAACCAAAACCCTCTCTTGTGAGTCACTAAACTGCCTTGAAGAGAATATTTCCTCTTCAAAATTTGATAGGTTGACATTAGGTTTACTTTCAATTATAGACAATATCTTATCAGAAACCTTTTTAACACTGAAGCCAGGCTTTGGATTTATCTTTACAAGCTTGTACTTGTCTAGGCCTGTATATTTGTCCAGGTAGGTGTTGCTAACTAGCAGGCATGGAACGAAATCAGGCACATAGTCTTGGGTGTATACACCTAAGTTATCAACTTGTCCAAGTATTTGAAGGTCTAAATTTTTGAAGATTTCTTTGTCATCAGGTGAATCCAAGTTTTCATAGTACTTAATATTGTGCTTAAAACTAATTATATCCTTGTTTTTTTGTAGTTAAGCACTCCTTGTCCCTTGCTGTTTGGTGCATTGTACAAGATAGCCCCCTGGCCGTTTTTAAACTTTTTCCAGGTCTGAGTCTGAAAATTTCAATGAATTTCTTATTTTTATTTAGATAGGCGTCATTGATGCCTATTATATTTGATTTTACCTCATATTGACCATTATCTTCCTAAATATCCACTTTAGAACCTTCTTAGTATATTCTCCACCAGTAGTATTTAGGTCTTTGAAAAATGAAAGGTCTCTTATTTTATCCCGGTCATTTATGATCATTCTTCCCTGGAGTACCTTAAAACCATCGACCTCTTTTATTGCACTCTTATTATTTATCCTTATATTTTTAATTTGACTTAGTTCATTTTCATCCAAACCAGAAACCCTCATTAGCCGTATAAAAAGGCATTTATAGATAGTATATAGTCCCTATTTTCATACTTTATAGCCTGGTTTAGGGCAATATTTTTCATATTAGAGTAGAATACACCAGCAATTAAAATTGATGATATTATGCCTAGAGATAGGGTCATAAATAGGGTCTTGTACTTGTTCTTTAGGAGATTGTTTAGGGTATCTTGCTTATAAGATTCCTTGTAGGTATACTCCTTATCCTAGGGATTTATTTCCTGTATCCTCATTTTCAAAGTTTAATAAGCTGGTAATAGTCCCCATTCTTATCTTCCTATAATTATCCAAGGATAGGGCCAGCCAGGCTAATATTACAGGTATCATTACCAATATAATATGATAGTCTAGGACTATCTCAAAGGAGTCTAGGCTGTAAAGGCTCTTAATGGTATTTCTAAATAAAAATGACAATAGGCCACCAATTATAATACCAGTAAGGGCTGGCAGTAGGGACTGGTATAGGATATCTCCAATAATATTCCCATATAGGGTCCTATTCTCTATTCCTATGGCCCTTAAGACTCCAAATTCTCTCATCCGATCCCTTATAGATATATAGTAAATCCCCTTTATGGAAAAATACATGATCAAGAAAAAAATAGGATATTCATAAGGAGCATATCCTTTGAAAAAATGTTACTATACAGGGCCTCTTTTTCTAATAGTATCTTGTTTGTGCGCATATTATAGCCCTTGTTCTTGGCATATTTTTGATAGGAAGGCTATTGAATTTACCTTATTAGCCTTGTCACTAAGGTTTATATAGATATCCCTAGGACCATGACTATCTTCAATTTTTCTATAAATTTCTATCTTTGACTGGTTCTTATTTAAAGAATTGTCCCCCAATAGGCCAACTATCTTGAATTTTTGTGGCCCCCTATGGTAGAGGTCAAGGTAGATATAGTCCCCACTGATATATTTTTTCATGTTATCCTTGGCCCATTTTTCTAGGATTACCTCGTCACCCTTGTCTGGAAATCGACCATTTAAGAGGCTAAGCCCATGTATTTTTAAGATATCCCTATCTATATTTATAAGGGTGAAGTATTTGTCTGATCTGTCCTTATTTCCATCATAATATTGCACCTGGCCCAGGTAGTTGACCTCCACTTCCTTTTTTATTTTTCCTATGTCATTAGGCATAAGACCTTCTATATATACATGAGATATAGTGACTTCCTTTTGAGTATTGAGTAAATCGTTATAGGATAGGCTCCTATTAATTATAAATACTAATGTGAATAAAAACTAGGACTGTTGCTATACATGTTGAAAAAAATATATTTCTCTTTGACTTTAATAATCTCATATCCTTAATCCCCTTACGAGTGTCTTAGATCTTTTTAATCATAAAAATTGTAGATTGAATAAAAAGTCCCTTGATTTAATTGGTCATACATAAATTTAGAAGATCTTTTGATAATTAAACCTAGGTGTTTAGAAAGACCTTAGACTACCTATTTTTTTATTATACAAGTGAAGAATTTAAAAAGTAAATAAAAATGAATATATTTTCACTTATTAAATATTAAAAAAAGGCAGGTGAAAAGTTTATTCCAACTGCCTTAAAAAATCTATTATTTATAATTTATAGGTAGGTTTCGTACTTTTTACTATAGAAGAATACTCCTTCTGTCTATCCACTCCTGCATTTCTTCAGGTGATGCCTCTTCTAGTATCTGGTCTATCTGCCTTAATAGCTTTTTCCCTGTCTGGCGGCACAATACCCTTTATATACATTGTATTAGAGTTATGGGCAGAAGATATAAGGGCAGTCTTTTTCTGGTAGTAGGTTATAGACTATCTCTCTAAGCTCTACCAACCTGTCGTACTCACTGGCCTCTTGATATTGACCACTCTTGTAAAGGTCCCATAATTCTGTTCCCGGCACTAGGGTTACAGACATAGGGAATACCCCCCTGGCATTTACCTGACTAAGCATTTTACCAGTTTTTTTACCATTTTCTACGGCCTTGTCTATCCCCCTACCCATCAAGCCAGTCAGGATCATGGCATAGTAGTTGTAGTCGAACTTATCTAATCTCTTCATTTCCCTGATAGCCTCATCAACAGTATTTCCCTTGTTGATAAATTCTAGGGCCTCCTGGTTACCACTTTCTACCCCAATATATAGGTCATTGATTCCAGCCTCTTTCAGCTGTCTTAGCTCATCATCAGTCTTGTTTTCTATATCCTTTATAGATGCATAGGTAGTAATCACCTCAACATTTTTAAGATACTTGTGAATGATTTCAGCTATTTTTAAAAGTCTCTCTGTCTTTAGGACAAAAGGATTACCATTTAATAGGAAGACCCTCTTAGTTGACCTAAAGAACGGGTGTTGGCTGGCCTCTATTACGTCAGACTCTATTTGTTCTAGACTTTCCATCTTGAAATTTGTATACCTATACATACCACAGAACTTGCACTTATTATGGGTACATCCACTCGTTACCTGTAGAAGGAGTGATTTGTACTCCTTTGGAGGTCTATATATTTGCTCATCATACTTCATATTATTTTTGTCCTTTCCATACCATTTATAAATATATTGTTTTCATAGTTATGACCCAAGGGCCTTAAGACCACTTATATATTAAAAGGGTCTAAATAGTTAAATTTAAAGGGAGCAGAGTCTACTCCCTTAACAAGCTACTTGAATTTTAGGTATTCTCCATCCTTTAGGGCTATATGTCCACCAGAATAATTCTTTCCATTAACACTTAGCTTTACCTGGTCAACCTTAAATGTCTTTACTATACTGTTTGCAAAGCATCTTAGGCTTAGGGACCTCAGATGTAGCTCCCTGGTCAAAAGTTTACAAACTTGTCATTCATGTCAACTACAAGGGTTCTTACTCCATCTAGGTCTGTAACCTTGGCTGAATTTACCTCAGTTCCAGACTGAAGAACCTTATTTTCTATCAAGGCCCTTACTATATTACCTACACTTACCTCATCTACTGACCTTGTATTTTCACTTAGCTTTTCAGTATTTATATCATATGTATAGTATACTATCTTGGCTTGTTTGGCCTTGCTTGTGTCCTTTTGGTCCTTGCTCTGGTCTTGGGATGGCTTGTCCTTACTATTCTTTTCATGGTCTGCCTGGGTATTTTCATCAGTGGCTTCTCCATTTGTAGGCTCTTCCTGGCTTGTTTGAGTCTGGTCCTTGCTATTAGCTGTATTCTTTCCATCCTGGCAGGCAGTCAAGAACATAGACCCAAAAACTAGGGCTGTTGACAAAAGTATCATCCTTATCTTCTTGTTTATCTTCATAACATAGTTCTCCTTTTAAATTTAGTAGTTACCTGTAAAAAAATATCAACAAATATCAAAGTCTATGGTCTTAAAAACAAAATTTTAAAAACCATATTATATATTTATATAATACAGATACTAGTTTAAATCAGCTTCTTACACTTATATTATAACATATTCTTTAACTAGTATAAAATTTATACAAAAATTATACAGAATATTTTTAGATTTAATGTACAAATAATGCAAATCTTATGATATTATATACATATAAGTATGTAAGAATACTTGGATGATACAGTTCAAGTTTTGTTTTTGTGCTTTAAGCAAACGCTTTTATAAGCTTTAATAAAAACGTGGGATTGTATTAATATGTTAGTAAGGAGGACTGCTTATGCCACTGGATATAAAAAGTTGGTAGTCTTGTTGAATTAAAAAAACAACATGCTTGTGGTAGTAAGGAGTTTACAATCATAAGAACTGGTGCTGACGTCAAATTTAAGTGTAATTCTTGTGGAAGAATTATTATGTTAGATAGGGAAACAGCAGAAAAGAGGATAAAGAAGTTTCTATAGTGAATATATAGGATGGAGTCCTTTGATAAATCGTCTATAGTTCACAAATTAATTCAAATTCAGTTTGTGGATTAAAAATATATTTTGTTTTTATTTAAATGGAGGTGCTTTTTTTAAAAATGGCAGTAAAATTTTGCAAGAAGACTAGAAAATGCAGAAGGATCAGCAATACGTGAAATCCTTAAGTTAGCTTCTAATCCAGAAGTTATTTCATTCGCAGGTGGATTACCAGCTCCAGAGCTATTCCCAGTTGAAGAAATGAAGAAGGTTGCTTTTAGCAGTTCTTGAAGAACAGGGTAGAGCAGCAATGCAGTACTATGCAACAGATGGTTACCCACCACTAAGAGAAGCTATAGCTGAAAGAATGAATAGAAAGCTTCATACTAATGTTACAGCAGATAGCATACTTGTAACTAACGGTTCTCAGCAGTGTCTAGACTTCGTGGGAAGAGTATTCCTTGATGAAGGTGACAAGATAATCGTTGAAAGCCCATCTTACCTAGGTGCTCTTAATGCATTCAAGGCTTACGGACCAGAATTCATAGAAATACCAACTGATGAAGACGGTATGATAATGTCTGAATTAGAAAAGGCTCTTGCTGCAAACCCAGATGTTAAGTTCATCTACGTTATTCCAGACTTCCAGAACCCATCTGGTAGAACTTGGCCAATAGAAAGAAGAAAGCAGTTCATGGAAATCATCAACAAGTATGAAATTCCAGTAGCTGAAGATAACCCATACGGTGAATTAAGATTCGAAGGCGAAATATTCCCATCATTAAAGTCATATGATACAAAGGGACTAGTTCTATTCTTTGGTACATTCTCAAAGATATTCGCTCCAGGATTCAGACTTGGTTGGGTTTCTGCTTCTCCAGAAATTCTTGAAAAGTTCAATATTTCTAAGCAGGCAGCTGACTTACAGGCTTCTACTATCTCTCAGATGGAAATGGCTAAGTTCATAGAAATGTATGACCTAGACGCTCACGTTGAAAAAGATTAAAGAAGTATATGGTAAGAGAAGAACTATTATGTTAGATGCTATGGATGAATACTTCCCAGAAGGTATTAAATTCACAAGAACTGACGGAGGTCTATTCACTTGGGTAACTCTTCCAGAAGGTATAGATGCAGCTCAGTTAATGAAGGACGTAGTTCTTCCAAACAACGTTGCTTACGTTCCAGGAGAACCATTCTATCCAAACGGTGGAAATGCTAACCACTTCAGAATGAACTACTCTTGTATGCCTGAAGACAAGATTGTTGAAGGTGTTAAGAGATTAGGTAAGGCTCTTCACGAAGCAATGGCAGCACTATAATAAAAAAAGTAACAAAAATTTAATAACGATATCAACGGCGCCGAATTTTATTCGGTGCCGTTTTTGTTGACTATTTAAAAAAATACTGTTTTTATAGGAATAAGTGCCTATAAGTATATAGGATCATGACAACCTCTCCATGGTGAAGCTAGAAAATCCTGCTTCAAAATGAAAAAATATTTATCTCAAAAAACAAAAAGACCAATATACAACTAAATAGTGCAAACCTATTGACTAATGTCTGCAAATAGTGTAAAATATTTTGGTATGAGAATTTAAGCGTTCTCGTCTCTGCTCCGAAAGTTCTCGGAGCCGTATAGTCCAAAGGGAGGTGAAAAGAATGAAAGCTTATGAAGTACTTTATATTGTAAAGCCAACACTTGATGATGAAGCAAGAGAGGCAGTACTAGACTCAATCAAGAATATCATAACTGAAGCTAAGGGCGAAGTTGGTGAAGTTGATGTTTGGGGAAGTAGAAAGTTAGCTTATCCAATCGAGAAGTTCAGAGATGGTGTTTACACACTTGTGAATTTCAAGGCTGATGTAGAATTTCCAAAGGAATTAGACAGAAGATTAAAGATAAGTGAAGACGTTATAAGACATGTCATAGTTGCACAGGAAGAAAACTAATAGGTGGTGTTAATATGAATAATGTTGTTTTAGTTGGAAGATTAACTAAGGATCCAGAATTGAGATATATTCCGGGATCTGGTACACCAGTAGCCACATTTACATTGGCTATTGATAGGGATTACAAAAATAGGGATGGCTCTACTACTACAGACTTTATACCTGTAGAAATAATGGGTAAGCCAGCTGAATTTTGTGCTAACTATGTAACAAAAGGAAGATTAGTAGGTGTTCAGGGATCTATCAGGGTTGATAGGTATGAAACACCTAATGGAGAAAAAAGAAGCTTCACAAAGGTCGCTGGTCGTAATATACAGGCACTGGAAAGCAAGAGTTCTGCTATGAACAATAACGTGTCAAATGATGGGGATCAGTATGATGCTCCTAAGTTTGAACCAAGTGGAGTAGTAAGTCCTTCTGAATTCTCTGCTGTTGATGACGACGACGTTCCATTTTAATAAGAGGAGAGGTGAAAGTCATGATAAACAAGAAAAGACGTAAGAAGAAAAGAGTTTGTCAGTTCTGTGCTGACAAAAACACTAAGATAGATTACAAGAACGTACAGAAGTTAGAAAAGTACGTTACTGAAAGAGGTAAAATTCTTCCAAGAAGAATCACTGGTACTTGCGCTAAGCACCAGAGAGAGCTTACAAAGGCAATTAAGCTTGCTAGAAATGTAGCACTTTTACCATATACAGTTGAGTAATAGTAAAAAATCTATAGAGTAAACATAACATAGACCGCTGGATTTCCAGTGGTCTTTTTGTCTAAAAAGAAATTTCTATACATTAAAAATGACAAAAAAAGTTGTCAAAAAGTATTGACAGGATACTTGTCATATCATATAATAATGACAAATATATTTGTCAAATATTATATGATATGACTTAGTCTTGTAACAGAATGAAATTATATACTTGGGGTTACAGGCAAGTTAATAGAAAAGGAGAAGAGACATGCCACTGCTAAATAAGTTGAAAGAATATAGAGCTCAAAAAGGAATTAACCAGCAGGAATTAGGAAGACTTGTTGGTGTGTCAAGGCAGACCATTAGCCTAATCGAGAGGGGTGACTACAATCCATCGATTACCCTATGCCTCAAGCTTGGAAGGCTATTTGGTGTAAGTGTAGAAGATTTGTTTATATATGAGGAGGATGAAGAGGATGTTTAAGTTTGATAGGAAGGTAAAGAATAGGGAAAGGAAGAAAAAAAGGGCCCTGTTTGGATATTAATATATTTATGCCTGGGTGGTTTTTATTGGAACCTTTATAGGTGGATTTATAGGTGGTTATTCAGAAAAAAATACAGGATATGATAGTAGACCTTGGTGATTTTATATACCTATACGCATTTGAAATATATGTAGTATTAGTTTAGCCCTACTTGCTATAACAGTAGTAACATCACTTATTGGTAGGAAGAAATTTTTGAAATCTATTGCTAAAGATGATGAGGTCTATGATGAAGGACTGATGTCTGTAGGTATAGGAGCTACAAGCCTTACTATAATATTCAACTTTTTACTACTAATACCAGCCATTAGGACTACAATGGAAGGGAGAGAGGGTTGGAAGTTTATAACTAGCTTGCTTTTACTCCTATTTATTATTGTAATATGCGCACTAATACAGAATAAGTTAATTGAAGATATGAAAAAGGGTTATCCAGAAAAGCGTGGGGATGTTTATGATATGAGCTTTAAGAAGGACTTAATAGATAGCTTTGACGAAAGAGAAATATCTCATATGCATGAGGCTGGTTATAGGGCCTTTGAAGTAGCTTCGAAGCTAATGATTTTCCTTACAATAGGCCTAATATTATTATCTGTAATTATAAAAAAATAAATCTTGGCCTAATATTTAGTCTACTAGCTATAATGGCAACAATGAATATTACATATATTTACTACTGCATAAAGTTAGAAAAAGGCCAAGTAAATTAAATTGAATAAAAAGCGTTGATAGGATATTCTCCAATCAACGCTTATTTTTAATCCTTTTTAAATATCATCAATAGTATAAGAGTAAGGACTCCGGATAGGACTATGGTTCCTCCAGGCTTTAGACCCACATAGAAGGATAGGCTAAGCCCAATTGAAGTAAATACCAGGGCAAATAAGATTGACAAGATGATTGTCATCCTATAGCTCGAGGTAAGCTTCATTGCACATGCTACAGGTATCACCATTATGGATGATACTATAAGGGTACCAACTGTCCTAGATGCGATTGATATAGTAAGGGCTGTCAAGATAGTAAAGATAAAGTTTACCGTCTTAACTGGTATACCTATTAATCTAGCTCCCTCTTCATCAAAGGCTATATACCTTAACTCCTTGTATAGGAGAATAAAGGTAAGCATGACTAGGATGGAAAGAATTACGACCAGGTAGAGCTCAAAGTCTGTGATAGCAACTATGCTACCGAAGAGGAAGCTACTAAATCCCGTTGAGCTATCCGTGAAACCTGACAAGACACCAGCCAGACCTATACCTGCTGACATGGTGATAGCTATTGATATTTCTGAATATCTAGGGAACTTCTTCCTGATAAAGTCTATACCAAAGCCTGCTACAAGAGTAACTATGATGGCTCCTACTATAGGGTTAGCCCCTATTAAAAGACCTGCAGCTACACCGGCCAAAGACGTATGTGACAGAGCATCCCCCATCATGGATAGTCTCTTTAATACTATGATGGTACCTATACAGGGAATGATAGTGGCTAGGAGTAGGCCTACTAGGAAGGCCCTTCTCATAAATTCATATTCAAACATTAGTTGACCTCCTTTTCAAAAGAGTCAAGTTCTATCAAGCGATTAGAGTGCACTTTTATCTTGTTTAGGTCGTGGGATATCATCAATATAGTAATATTTTTCTCCTTGTTTAGCCTATCTAGTAGCTGGTAGAGGATTTCTTCTGACTGGTGGTCTATACCACTTGTGGGCTCATCTAAAATCAGGACCTCGGGCTGGTTTACTATAGCCTTGGCTATAATAACCCTCTGCTGTTGGCCACCTGATAGGTCCGAAAAACTCCTATTTATGTAATCCAGCATGCCAACTGTATCAAGAGCTCTTTTTACAGCTTCAACATGCTCTTTTTTAGGAAACCTAAACATACCGACCTCTCTGTACATATTTAGCATGACTATTTCGCCAACTGTGGCTGGAAAATCCATACCTCTGGATAGGCCTACTTGGGCCACATAGCCAACCCTACCTATCTTCTTGCAGGACCATGCCGGACTACCAAATAAATTGAGGCTGCCTGAATTTGGCTTTAGCTGGCCCAAGATTAATTTTATAAGGGTACTCTTACCTGCCCCGTTGGATCCAACTATTCCTAGGAAGTCCCCCCTAAATACATCTAGATTGATATTCTTTAATATAAAGTCCTTGTCGTACTTAAAGGACATATTTTTTATTTCTATGATTTTTTCCACGATTCCTACCTTATATAGGCTGGGTCTTGCCCATGCCTACCCCTTTACTTAACTTATAACAAATCAACCATCATGGTTGATACAAATACATTTTAAACCAAAGAGGCATTATTAAAAATAACGCCTCTCATATTTTTTTCATATATAATTATACAGCAATTTGCTTAAGCATTCAATGCTTCTAGTAATACTTTTAGGTTTGATTCCATAACTGAGAAGTAGTCTTCTCCAGCCTTTAACTGGTCATCTGATAAACCTTCTAGAGGGTTAAGTACAGCAGTCTTAGCTCCTACTTCCTTGGCTATGGCTTCAGATACCTTAGGGCTAACTAGCTCTTCAAAGAAGATATATTTTATCTTGTTTTCCTTGGCGAACTTTGTTACTTCAGCCATCCTGGCTGCATCTGGTTCAGAGTCAGGTGATAGTCCCTCAATACCAACCTGGTTGATTCCATAGGCCTTGCATAGGTAGGCAAAGGCCTCGTGTGATACTACGATATTCTTGCTCTTTGTATCCTTTAGGCTAGTAGAGAATTTGACATCTAGGTCATCTATCTTCTGTGAATATACTTCAAAGTTCTTTTCATAATAGTCCTTGTTAGTTGGGTCTGCCTTTACTAGGGCATCCTTTATATTCTTCATCTGAATCTTGGCATTTTGAGGAGCCAACCAAACATGAGGATCGTATTCTCCATGATCGTGTTCTTCATGAGCGTCTTCATGGTCTTCTTCTTTGGCATCTTCTTCATCGTGGTGGTGTTCAGACTTTATAAGGTCTATACCCTTTGATGCTTCAACCTTTACTAGCTTACTGTCCTTTGTTACCTGGTCAACCTTATCTATCCAAGACTCCATACCTGCACCACTATATACCAGAATGTCTGATTCTGATATCTTGGCTAGGTCCTTGGCTGATGGCTCCCAATCATGAGGCTCTGTACCAGCTGGAACTAGGTTAGTGACTTCAACCTTGTCTCCACCGATTTTTTTTGCGAAGTCGTACATAGGATAGAAGCTAGCATATACCTTTATCTTATCTCCGTCTTTCTTGTCTGTTGTATTTGCAGTCTTGCTACCTGTACACCCTGCTAGGGCAAATGATGTAGCCAATAGAACTGCAGATAGTTTAAGTCCTAATTTCTTCATAAAATCCTCCTTATACCAAATGTATGTTCAAAATAATCTTAAAAAAAATAATAAACGCAAAAGCATGGCGTTTTCATCAGTCTATTTAGAGTATAGTCTTTTAAAAATGATTTGTCAATAATCAATTGCGATTTTCTTGCATTTATGGACAGTTGGTCAAGTCCAGCAGTTTAAAGGTCTAAAAGATACTAGGTAAAGAGAATATATTTTATAATTAGGTTTATTAATTGGGTATTTATGGGTCTAATATGGTATAATTAAGGAAATACGGCGTTTGAAAGGGGGCTTCTATGATAAATACTTGTTCTTGTTCTAAGGATAACCACAGGGAGGAAAATGATGCCTTACTAAAGGCTGCAAACCTCAAAACCACAAAGAAGAGGATGGAGTTAATCAACTGTCTTAGGCATTCAGACAAACCAATGACAGCAGAAGATATATATTTAGAGCTTAGAAAGACCCTAGAGATAAATTTATCTACTGTGTATAGGGCCTTAGGAGCCTTGGTTGATGCTAAGATTATAAACAGGCAGATTCTCATGGATGGTAATAATATATACGAGCTCTGCAAGGACTACCACCACCATATTTTGACATGTAAGCTGTGTGGTCAAACCAGCTATGTTGATACCTGCCCTGTAGAGGGGATAATAGAAGATATAGCAGCTAAAACTGGCTATGAAATAGTGGGCCATAACCTTGAATTTGTTGGTATTTGTCCTAATTGTATAAAAAAAGATGGAAAATGATTAAATTTTTATTTAGAAACTGTTATTTATATCGCTTGGTGGGTATAATACTAATATCAAATGATAAATAATAAATTAATTTAGTAAATATTTAGGAGGATTTTTTTAAGATGAAAAAGTATGTATGTGATGTTTGTGGATGGGTTTACGATCCAGAAATAGGTGATCCAGATTCAGGTATAGCTCCAGGTACTCCATTTGAAGATATTCCGGATGATTGGGAATGTCCAGATTGTGGCGTTACTAAGGAAGATTTCTCAGTAATGGACTAATAAAAATAAATATGGAAGGGCTAGAGATTGTTCTCTAGCCCTTCCTTTTGCGTGTCCATGATTTTGAGCCACTTATGGCGTAATAATAAAAAGAATAAATTTATATACATAATTTTTTTACTTTAAATGTTCTGTGGATAAAATTAGGCTTTTGATTTATAATGGTATTATGAATTATATAAAGAAAAAGGGGGTTTTTTATGCTCAAATATTGTTCTATCGGTAGCGGTAGTAGTGGTAATTGCCACTATGTTGGCTACAAGGATACAAATATTTTAATAGATGCAGGCCTGAGTGGTAAGAGAATTTCCAAGGGGCTTGAAGATATAGATGTCGATATAAGTAAACTGAGAGGTATATTTGTAACTCATGAACATTCAGACCATATAAAGGGTCTGGGTGTCCTATCAAGGAAGTATGACCTACCTATATACCTTAACTATAAGACCTGGTTGGCCCTTGAGTCCAAGATTGGCAAGATCAAGGAGTCGAATATTATGATATTTGACAATGACAAGGCCTATGACCTTGGCGATATGTGTATCAAACCCTTCTCTATCAATCATGATGCGGCTGATCCAGTTGGATTTAGCCTTTTTAATGAGAGGGATGACAAGCTATCTATAGCAACTGATACCGGCCATATATCAGATGATATAAGAGAAAATATATTGGGGTCAAAGCTAGTGGTATTAGAGTCTAATTACGATAAGGAGATGCTTCTTATGGGGTCTTATACCTATGCCCTAAAGAAGAGGGTCATGTCTAATACAGGCCACCTGTCAAATGAGGATGCTGCAAAATTTGCAGTTGACCTAATTAAGAATGGTACGGAAGAGATACTCTTAGCCCATCTGAGCAGGGAGAATAATTTTCCAGCCTTGGCCTATGAAACATCAAACCATATCTTGACAGAAAATCAGATGAAGATAGGTAGGGATGTTGAGCTGGAAATTTTGATGAGGGATGATATATCACGACTATACCAGCTAGGTAAGTAGCCAGGAGACAAGGGGTAAAGATGATAAAGATTAGTGTTGTATCTGTAGGAAAGATAAAGGAAAAGTATATAAAGCTTGGCATAGATGAATTTTCTAAAAGATTATCCAGCTACTGCAAGCTAGAGATAATAGAAGTAAATGATGAAAAGGCACCAGAAAATCTTAGTGATAAGGAAATGACTATGGTCAAGAACAAGGAGGGGCTTTCTATTCTGTCCAAGATAAGGGATGGGGCCTATGTAATTGCCCTTGCAATAGATGGGAAGTCCTTGTCGTCAGAAGAGCTGGCAGACCATATCTCAAGATTGAGTCTGGTTGGTACCAGTCATATATACCTGGTAATAGGAGGGTCTTTAGGCCTGGCCGACATAGTTTTGGACAGGGCTGATATGAAGCTATCTTTTTCAAAGATGACCTTTCCCCACCAGCTTATGAGGTTAATATTATTAGAGCAGATATACAGGGTCTTTAGGATAAATAGTGGGCAACCCTATCATAAATAAGGAAAGGAGACCAGCCTATGTTTTTTAAGACAATTGAAGATGAAACATATAGTGATATAAGCATACCGAGCATATTTTTTGACATGTTTATGCCCATAGCAAGTGGGAACCAGGTTAAGATATATCTATTGGCCTATAGGGAGGCTTATTTTTGCAATGGTTTAAAGAGTGGAGACCTAACTAATGAGGTCATAGCATCCACACTTGGTATATCTGACAAGGATGTTGTAGAGGCCTGGAGATTTTGGGAAAATATGGGAGCCATCAAAATCCACCATATAGATGGCAAGATGCTTATAGAATTTTTGGATATAAAGGCAGACCATATAAGGTCCCTAATAAAGGATAAAAAAGAGGGTCACCAGGAAGGAATAGGTTCTACAATAGATGAGTCGGCTTCTATAGAACTTGTTACTATGTACAATAGGATTGAAGACCTGGCTGGCAGGATTTTGACACCTAATGAAAAGATAGACCTCTTGGATGCCAGTAAGAAGTATAATATGTCCCCACAATTGGTTGTAGAGGCCTTTGAAAGGTCTATAGCAGACCATGGTAAGATAAAGTCAGTAAATTATATTATAGGGATACTTAGGTCCTGGTTTGACCAGTCAATCACCAGCCTTGATGACCTAAGTCAACAGGATAAATTGAGGCAGGAAAGACAGGAAAACTATAAGGCTGTTTTTAAGGCACTTGGCTTTAATAGGACAGCAACTGCAGGTGAAAAGGAAGCCATAGACAGGTGGTTTTATGATTACAAGATGCCGATGGACCTAGTATTGAGGGCCTGTGACAAGTCTATTAATACGTCCAACCCAAATATAAAGTACTTTGATTCTATCATAAGATCTTGGCATAGCAAGGGAATATCAACTATAGAGGATCTAGAAAGGGATGAAGAAGAGTTTGCTAAGTCTAAGAAAAATAAGACAAGGCATGCCCAAAGGCCTGGAACTAAGGCCAGTAACCTAACTAAGTTCCATAATTTTACGCAAAATATATCGGATAAGTACAGCGATGATGAGATAAATAAGCTGGTAAGAGAATTAAACAAGAACAGGTGATTGTATGAATAGTGAGAAGATGAGAAATATAATGAAGGAATACCAGTACAAGAGGGACCTTCATGCAGCCCAATTGGAGGAAAGGCTAGAAAGGATACATAACAAGTATCCCCAGCTTGCAGACCTAAATAGACAAATCCAAGCCTTGGGTATAGAAATGACCAAGTCTATACTGACGGATTCAAGTGGCCAGACTATAAGAGACCTTGAGGTTAAGCAGGAAAACCTGATTAGACTCAAGAAGGAACTTATGAATGTAAATGGCATAAGGCAAGAGGATATGTCTATGGAGTATGACTGCAAGGTGTGTAGGGATACGGGTTTTTTTAGAGGATGGAGACCAGTGTAAGTGCCTAAAAGCAGAGGATTTTAAATGACTCATATGAGATGTCTAACCTAAGACAAATACTGAGTGAGGATAACTTCGACAGGTTCGATTTTAATATATTCTCTGACCAGCTAGAAGAGGGATATGACCTAAGTCCAAGGGAAAAATATAAAAAATATCTTTCACAGTGTCCAGGAATATATAAACAACTTTGATAAACCAGGAGTTAACAAGACCGACAAGAACCTACTTTTTAGGGGGCCAACAGGCCAGGGCAAGACCTTTCTATGTAGCTGTATAGCCAAGCAGATAATGGACAAGGGTTATACGGTAATATACCAGACAGCCTTCAACTTGATGGATATAATAGAGAGGTACAAGTTCAAGACGGAATACTATACTGATAGCGATGAAGAGAATTATAGGAACCTATTCACTTGCGACCTATTGATTATAGATGACCTTGGAACAGAGCTGATAAATAGCTTTTACTAGCGCAGAACTATTTAATATATTAAACTCTAGGCTAAATTCTAGAAAAAGTAATTATTTCTACAAATCTAGATATAGCACATATAGGAAATCTATACACTGATAGAACACTTTCTAGAATAGTCGGGAATTTCCAGATTTATGATTTTTATGGAAGCGATTTAAGATTTAGGTGAAAATAATCCCAAACTTTTTTTCGAGGCTTATCCACAGAAAAATGTTAATAACTTTGTGGATTTAAAAAAAGAAAAAGACTATAAAAATCAAGCTATTAACAGATAAATAAAGACTTATCCACAAAAATCTGTTGAAAAAGAACATATTTTCTGTGAATAAGTCTATTTTTTTGACATTTTTGGACCTTTATTATTAACCTAGTTCATAAGATATACCCATTAATAGTGGAAAGGGGTGGACAAAAAAATAATACACTCTGATGACGAATGTATTATTTTTTTAACAAAAATCTATATGTAGTGTTTTACTTAATGGTTTTTAACTTGTTGGAGAACTTCTGTATCTTACCTATCCATACCAATTCTATGTTGCTAATCTCGCCGTGCCTGTTCTTAGCTATGATGATTTCTGCAAGGTCTTTTTTCTTGGTTTCCATCTTAGTATAGTATTCATCCCTGTATATGAACATTACTATATCCGCATCCTGCTCGATAGCACCAGAGTCCCTAAGGTCTGATAGCTTAGGTGTGTGGTCCTTGCCACTTTCCGTATTTCTAGATAGCTGGGATAGAGCCACTACAGGACAGTTCATTTCCTTGGCAAGTATCTTTAAGGACCTAGATATCTTGGATACCTCCTGCTGCCTATTGTCAGCCCTTCCATCGGCCTCCATAAGCTGTAGGTAGTCTATCATTATCATATCTAGTCCCTTTTCCATCTTAAGTTTCCTACACTTTGACCTAATCTCAGAAACCTTGATTCCAGGTGTATCATCGATAAATATATCTGATGAGGACAGGATAGTCATGGCATCAGTTAGTTTCTTCCATTCGTCGTCAGCAATCTTACCCTTACTTATACTATCAAGGGCAACATTTGACTGGGAGGATAGGAGTCTCTGAACTAGCTGCTCCTTAGACATTTCAAGACTGAATACGGCTACATTAGCCTTAGACCTGATGGCTGCATTGGCAACCAGGTTTAGGGCGAAGGCAGTCTTACCCATACCAGGTCTGGCTGCTATTAGGATAAGGTCACTCTTATGGAAACCACCTAGCTTATTATTTAGGTCTATAAAGCCTGTATCCAAGCCAGTAAGGTCTGATCCCTTGCTATAGACATCCTCTATCATGGCTGTTACACTTGTCAGTACTTCACTGATAGGTTTGAAGTCTTCACTCATACGGTCTTGTGATATATCAAAAATCTTCTTTTCAGCAACATTTAGGATATCATCAAGGCTATGACTTGCCTCATAGCCCATGCTAATAATGTCATTAGAAGCCTTTATCAGCTTCCTTAAGGTAGAATTTTTCTTGACTATTTCTGCGTATACCTTGACATTAGAAGTGGTAGGTATCATATTAGTGATAGACGTTAGGTAGGTTACACCACCTACCTGGTCCAAGTATCCCTTTTCCTTTAGCCTGTTGGATACAGTAACCATGTCTATAGGCTTTCTTTCGTTATTTAGCTCTAGCATTGATTCATAGATTACCTTGTGAGCATCTATATAGAAATCTTCTATGTCCAATATCTCTGCAACAGGGACCATAGTTTCCTCTTCCATAATTATAGACCCTATAACACACTGCTCTGATTCAAGATTGTGGGGGGGAGTCTTCATTAATTCTGCCACGCTTATTATCCTCCTTATAGTTTAGTAGGCTAGGATTATCCTTCCAGGGTCTCCAAGGTCTGGAAAGGATAAAATCCCGGTTTTTTATTCTAGCTATTTAAATTTAGCGAGGACTAAGCCTCGCTAAATATTTATTGTCCGTATCTCACTACTTTTCCTTTACGTCAACCCTTATCTTAGTTGTAACCTTCTGATGAAGCTTGATTTCAACAAATGTTGAACCAAGAGTTCTGATAGGTTCATCCATAAGTATCTTTCTCTTATCTATATCGAGATTCTTTTGCTCTTTAATTGTTCAGCAATTTCCTTAGAAGTTATAGAGCCAAATAATCTTCCACCTTCACCGGCCTTTACCTCTATTTGGATATTGATTTCTTCCATCTGCTTTCCTAGTAGGACAGCTTCTTCATATTCTATTAGGGCCTTTCTTTCCTTAGACTTTTCCTTTTCATCTAATTCCTTCATATTAGTCTGGCTAGCCTCTACAGCTACCCCCTTTTTAATTAAGAAGTTTCTAGCATAGCCATCGCTAACTTCCTTTACTTCCCTTCTTACCAGTTCCTTTTACATCTTTTTAATAAAAATAACCTTCATCTATTTTTTTCTTCCTCCTCTAAGTATTCTTCTATTATGTCTTTGACCATATTGTAGGCCTGAGACAGGCTTACATCCTAAGCTGGGCTCCAGCTATGTCTATATGGCCACCTCCACCGATTTTTTCCATAAGGATGTGTACATTGATGTCTCCCAGTGACCTAGCACTGATAAAGACGGTATCACCCTTCATACCAAGTACAAATGAAGCCTCTATATTTTTGATATTTAAAAGCTCATCTGCAGCCTTGGCTATGACTATATTTATATTGTCTATTTCAGCCCTGGCATAAGATATACAAATCCTTTCCTTTACGATTTCAGTTCTCTGTATAATTTCAGCCTTTACTAGGAAGTCTTCTGCATATGAGTTGAAGAACTTTCTTAACTGATAGGGTCTCTGCCCCCAAATTTCTAAGGTAGGAAGCCGCTTCGAAGGTCCTCACCCCTGTCTTGAATTCAAAATTCTTGGTGTCAAGGTAGATACCACCCAAAAGCCCTTCGGCTGTTAACTTGTGTATGTTTATATCAAAATCCGTGTACTGGATTAGCTCTGTCACCATCTCGCAGGTAGATGAAACATAGATTTCATGGAATAGGAGGATGCTATCGTTTATATATTCAACCCCTCTTCTGTGGTGGTCTATTACTACTACTCTGTTTGATAGACTAAGAAGCTTTTGACACTCTGTATAGCTAGGCCTATGTGTGTCGACTACAACCACTAGGGTCTTTTTCTTACACATATCTATGGCCCTTTCATGGCCTATAAAGATATCTTCAAAGTACTTGTCTTCCTTTATTCTCTTCACAAAAATCTCAACTGCTTCATTGACTTCATCAAGGACTATATGGGCCTTTTTGCCATATGATTTGCATATGTCAAATACTCTACAGCAGCCCCCATGGCATCCATGTCTGGATAGTGGTGACCCATTATTAGGATGTCGTCACTTTGGCTGATAATTTCCCTAAAGGCATGGCCTATTAGCCTAGACTTAACCTTGGTCTTTCTTTCAAAGCCCTTGGACTTTCCGCCAAAGAAGCTATAACCATCTTTATTTTTTACAGCAACCTGGTCTCCACCCCTACCAAGGACCATATCTATGGCACCAGAGGCAAATTTACCAGTTTCTTCTATTGTTTCACCATCATAGCCAACACCTACACTAAGGCTGACAGGTAGACTATTGTCTCTGTCTATTTCTCTTGCCTCATCTAGGATAGGGAACTTGCATTTTTCCAGCTTCTTGATTGCCTGCTTGTTGGTGAACAAGATATACTTATCATTTGCCAGCTTCTCTATCTGGCCCTCAGTCTCATCTTCAAGCCTTGATATAATTTTTTCTATATCTACCCTGATCAGAGACTGATTTTCCTCAGGAGTACTTTTTATTACATCCTCATAACCATCAATCTCTATAACCATTATGGCTGGCTTGTTGTTATCAAGATCTATTCTTAGCTGGTCTAGATCAGTATGGTCTAGCCAGTACATTACCACTCTGAACTCAGGCCCTGTCTGGTTCTTGTCATCTGTTTTAGTAAAACAGTACCTAAGTGTATAGGTTCTATCCCTATAGACAAACTCGTCTTCCATGATTTTTGACTCATCTAGGACCTTTCTAAGTGTTAATTCTCCAACTATATCCTCTAGATTATCACCTATAGATGTAGATCCTTCCTCAAGGCCAATCATTTGGTCGAAGTACTTATTGGCCCAAGATATGGTACCGTCCATTTCTAGGATACAAAGGGGGATAGGAAGGTTTAGTAGGGACTTCTTTGTCAAATTACTGAAGTTGAAAGAAGCGCTCTGAACCCTATCACGCCACTTTTTTAAGTCCATCTTCTTCTTGTTTAAGTATATAAGGACTAGTACTATCAAAACCAAGAAGGATGTTATTCCCAAGGCCAGGTTTTTGTAGCATATATAGGCTGACATAAGGAATATAACCGCAAAGTATAGGTAAGAAAAATAGGAGAATAGGCTCGTATTTTTGTTTTTACTTTCCATAATTGTCACCCCTATCTTTTGAATTAGAATACCATCTCTGTCTGTAGTTTAGCATATTGTCAAGCATACCCAGGATTCCTATACCTGGTAGGATGCCCATAAATACTATTATTACAAAGATAATTAACATATTTACCTCTTTCTTGATATGCTTCCAATTCTTCACTATAAAGATAATCAAGGATACACCCTCTAGGAAGAAGAGTAGGTTCATAATCAAGATAAAGTTGTTTATTACACTCATTAGGCCCAGGTCTGGAAAAGATAATTCCATGGCATATAGACTTACCACAATCACAAAGAGTACCAATACAGGCCTACCTGGAAGGAAGATGTTGTCAACTGGAATGTTGTGTATCTTTTCCTTATATACAAGCCTAGAAAGAGGTATGCATAGGTAGTAGGCTATCAAAGCCATCATAATGGACTTAATGTAGGTAATAAGCAGGTATAGGCTGCTGAATTAGACATAAATTCTATAAAAGCCTGCATCCTTTATAGTCTTATATTCCTCAGCTGTCAGGTTTTTTTCTTATATAAATCTAATACTGTATTTATATCTATTTGTAGGTTCTTGACTAGGTCAAGATTCAAGTAGTACTTAAGTATGGCTGTATAGGCAAGTAGGCCAACAGCAAAAAAGGCTACAGATAAGAGAAACATTTTTAAGGATGCAAACTTATAAATGTCGTCACCCTTTTGCAATCTAATTTTAAATCTAACCCTATCCACACTTACAAAACTCTCATTGGCAATAAATATACCTGAAACAAGGCCTGGCAGGACATACATTAGACAAGTTGCCAAGGCAAATTGTAGGCCACCTAGCAAAAAGGCTAGGGCACTTATAAGTAGGGCCGCTGAAAGTGAAAATACCGGATTTGCTTCCATTCCTATCAAGACCATAGGTACAACTGCCACTATAGAAAGAAAGGATAAATAAGGGTCTATGCTAGCTAAGGAGATTAATAGCAGGCATAGGACCAACATGGATAGGTTCACTATTGTTTTTCTATTTGTATCATTAACCAATATAATATCACCTCCGATTCATAGTGGTTATCTAATATATTATATCATTTAGAGCTAATTATGTAAATTCAAAAAGGCAGGGGACTGGTTATATGTCCAGTCCCCTGCCCTCTTAAAACTATTCTGATTCAAGAGATTAAATATTATGCATTTTTCCTAATACCATCCAATATATCCTGATTACCATATTTTTTCATATACTCCAAGAATGCAGCATGTGAAAAAGAAAAAGTTGAATTCTTTAAGGCCTGTAGCTGGTCTGCAGCGTATTCTTCTGCAGTAATTAGGTACGTGTAGCTCCTGGACAGGGTAGTTCCGCTGTAAACCACGTCGCTAACTTTGATGTACTCTTTCTTCAACAAGTTTCTCAACACAACTTGAATAGTATTTTTACTGATGTCTTCGTTACAGTGATAAATTTCAGTCGCTGTAAGAGATCTGTCAGTATTCCACAATATAGACATTACATCTTCTTCTCTGTCGCTTAATTTTGTCAATAAACCTCTCATTTTGCTCCTCCTTAAAAAAATTATTGATATCTTAGTAGGATTCTACCATTAGAAATCCAAACGTAGAATGTAAGATTGGTATTACATCTGCAAATATATCTAATCATATTATAACATTTTTATAAAAACTATAAATAAAAAAACCCAAAATTGCAATATCAATTTGTACATTTTTGTCCTTCCTGCCAAAAATATCAGAACTTGACCTGAAATATATGTCAAGACTAGGCTTAGCCTATTCATTTTAGTCTTGACTAGTATTTTTAGGGCGAGTAAACTGGTATTTACAGGAAGGCTTTTTATACTTTAAGCCACAACACTCGTAGAGTATATCTTATCCATCTCTTCATCGAAGATTTCTTCAGGAGTTTTTGTATCCAAGAATTTTTTTCTAGGCTTAGCATTTATTAGGTCAACATAATACATGATTTCGTCTTCACTAAAGTCATTTATACTCCTTCCCTTAGGAATGAATTGTCTCAATATACCATTATGCCTTTCGTTGCTACCTCTTTCAAATGAAGAGTAGGGATGACAGAAGTATATGGATACGAGTGATTCAATATCACTTAGTCCTGAAAAACTCTGAACCATTGTCACTTGTTATTGTCTTGAATACTTTTTGAAACTTTTGTTTTACTTTCCATTATAAGGTCTAAAAGTGCATCATTTACTGGTTTTGAAGACTTGGAATCGATTTTTATAGCTTTATAATATCTAGATTTTTCGTTCTATTATCGTCAGCAAAACATCTTGGTCTGAGGTTTTTGCCAATTACGGTATCTATCTCCCAATGTCCAAATTCTACTCTAAAATCTACATTTTCTGGCCTTTCAGATATTGATTTTCCAAGTTTTTCTTATTTGTTCTGACTTTTTGTAGACTTTGGAATTCTTTTTAGTTTTTGAGGTAGATCCACGTTTTTATCTTCAAAAAAATCCACGTTCAACATAGTTGTATAGTGTCTTTGTGCAGACTGTATTTTTCAAATAGATTTTCCAACCTTGCTCTACCATAACACTCATCCAAGGACCAAAAACTTTTTCCTTAAATGATGCTTCAACAAATCTGATAAAGTCAATACATTCCAATGCTTTGAACTTCTTTTTGAGTTTTTCCTGTTTCTTTCATACTGGGCTTGTCCTGCATCAGGATAATAGACTATGACCTTGCGGCCATTTTTATTTGTTCTACGCTACCGCGTTTTAAGTTCATTGTAAATAGTGGTTCTTGACCTTTTTAGATGCCTGGCAATAGAAGATATTGAGCAACCTAATTTGATCATGGCATAAATTTCTCCTCTTTCATACTCACTTAGGTGTTTAAAGTTTCTCTTTTCTGTGTTAAAATTAAGTTGATTCATTGTGATCCTCCTGTAGAATTTGTTTAGCGACTTATATTATAACACAGGATTCATAATGAATCATTTTTTTATTCAGTTGTACAAATTGATTATACAATCAACCAAATAAAACATAAAAAAATAAAATATATATAAATTTAATATATAAAAATTTACAAAAAGGGTCAAATTACTATATAAAATAAATATTTAGTTACCTTAGTATTTAAATATTTTAACCACTAGAAAAAAGGACTCCCATAAGGGAGCCCAAATTAAAAAAACTAGTATATCTAATCTATGAGTAGTGCTTATATCAACATCTTAAGCATTTGCTGCTGCGATTATTTTTTCAGCTGAACTAGCTGGAACCTCGGCATAGCTATCAAATTCCATTTCAAAGTATCCCCTACCCTGAGTCATAGACTTAAGGTCAATTGCATATTTGAAAGTTTCTCCCCTGAGGAGCTAGGGCCTCTAATATCTGCTTGCCCTTACCATTTGATTCCATACCTAGTATCTTACCCCTTCTCTTGTTCATGTCACCCATTACGTCTCCCATATATTCCTCTGGTATAGTAATAGTTAGCTTCATAACAGGTTCAAGAAGGACTGGTTTAGCTTCTTCCATACCCTTCTTAAAGGCTATAGCAGCAGCCATCTTGAAGGCCATTTCTGAAGAGTCTACATCGTGGTATGAACCATCATATAGGACAGCCTTGATATTTGTTACAGGGTAACCAGCCAAGACACCCTTTAGCATAGAGTCCCTTAGACCCTTTTCAACTGCTGGTACGTAAGACTTAGGAACTGAGCCCCCAAATAGCTCTTCAGAGAAGTCAAACTCCGATTCACTTCTAGAGAACCTAATCTTTACGTGACCATACTGACCATGACCACCAGACTGCTTCTTGTGCTTACCCTCTACATCTGATGAGCCCTTGATAGTTTCCCTATAAGGAACCTTAGGTCATCCAGGCTTACCTCTATACCAAACTTATCCTTCATCTTATTTACAAGAGTCTTTATATGTAGCTCACCCTGGCCACCTATTAGGGCCTGATGAGTTTCGTTATTTCTGTAGTAATGAAGAGTAGGGTCTTCTCCAACTAGTCTAGTTAGGACGTTGGCCATTTTGTCTTCATCATTCTTGTTCTTAGGAGCTATAGCAAAGTATATCTGTGGCTTAGGGAAGTGGATTTCTAGTTCAACCTCAGCATCCTTGATAAGTGATATAGTATCACCTGTGGCAAGACCTGCAACCTTTGTAACTACTATGATATCACCTGCATTAGCCTCCTGTAGCTCTATCAATTCACCACCACGAATCGTATAGATGTTAGATATCTTTTCCTTGTTTCCAGACCTTAGGTTGAAAACTTCCTTGTCCTTGGAGATAGAACCATGTGTTATATGAATGTATGAAATCTTTCCTACGAAAGGATCTATAAATGTCTTAAATACAGTTCCCTTGAAAGGACTAGCCTGGTCAACATATGTAGGGTCTATATAGTTTTCAAGAGATGCTAAAATCTCAGCTGTACCTATATTGTTGATTGTTGAGCCTGAAATTACTGGTACTATATCACCCTTCTTTACACCGATTGTGATACCATTTTTAATTTCTTCAGTAGTTAGCTCTTCACCTTCAAAGAACTTTTCTAGGTAGTTATCATCTGTTTCAGCTACCAGTTCCATTAGGGCATCATATGACTGCTTAGCCTGAAGCTTAAATTCTTGGTCTAGGCCTTCATAGTCTTCAAATAGGTTGTGAAGCTTTACAAACTTTCCGTCCTTGAATTCAGGAGATATCATTGGTACTATCTTGTTTTCGAATTTTTCATTTAGCATTTCGATAACATCCTTGTACCTAGCCTTTTCGTTGTCTATCTTGTTGATAAACATGAATTTTGGAATACCTTCTGTCAATTCTAGTGCCTTTTCAGTACCTACCTGCATAGGGTCAGTAGCATCAATAACAATGATGGCAGCATCACTGGCTGCTAGGGCTGTTACTACGTCTCCAGTAAAGTCAGTATAACCAGGAGTGTCTATAAAGTTGAATTTAAAGCCCTCATACTCAACTGGCATTAGACTCATGCTGTAAGTCATTTGTACATTATTGCTTAGTTTAGGAATTTTGTTTTACATTTGCGGCATGTGCGATAGTTTCTAATAAATTAGTCTTACCGCAACCGCTATGCCCTAACACCGCAATATTCCTTATCTTCTCGCTATTATAGATTTTCATACAAGCACCCACTTTCTTATTTTTTTGTTGCATGTGTAATTTTTTTGTCTCATGCAAGACCAATTGTTATATATTTCTACAAAGTTAGGTGAAAATCCTTTTTAAAGACAGAAAAATTTAAAAAAACTTTTGAAAGGGCTTCCGAATTTAAGTCTTTCCTATAATTACCACATGGTGGTCGTTAGCTCCATCAAGGTCACGGATAGTAATCTCTAGGGGAACATAGTCAAATTCTAGGTCTGACTCATGACCGGGAAGACTTCCTTTGGCCCTGACGATATTACCATACAAGCCCCTATCAAAGTCCTCTAAAATTGACTGTATGTCCTCTCTAGAAAAGGTCTTTTCAATACTAAGGGTTAGGCTCGAAAAGTCATCACCAGAATGTTTATGGTTGTCATGACAAGAACATTGATCACCGTCTTTGTCTATACTATTTGTAGGATGGTGGTGTCCATGGCTGTTAAATAGGCCTAACCTATCTTGGGCTATCTTCAGTTTACCAGCCTTACTTTCTTGGATTTTTGACTCTAAGAGGTCTATAGCCCTAAAGGCATCCCATTCTGAGTCGATGACCTGGGCCTGGTCATTTTCCTTTTTGATATCTCTTATAATTTCCCCAATGTCTATGCCAGCTTCCTTAGCCTGGCTATACCTACTGAAAACAATGGTATCGGAGTTCTTTATTTGGTCTAGGTAGAAGTCTCCGAAATTGACCTTATACATAAAGTACTTACTAGCATCTACAATAGTGATAGAGCGATTTATCTCAAAGAGGTCCGGGTACTTAAGGCAGATAGCCTTTATATCAGATAGCTTACCCACGCCAGATGGCTCTATTAGGATCTTGTCGGGATTAAAGATCTTTTTGATGTCCTTTATAGAGCTTGCAAAGTCATCGGCTACTGAGCAGCATATACAGCCTGCATTTATCTCCCTGACAGAAAGTCCCTCTCTTTCTAGGATGGTCCCGTCAATGCTGACCTCTCCAAATTCATTTTCTATGATGACGGTCTTGGAAAAGTCATCGGACTCTTTGATTAGTTTTTTGATAAAGCTGGTCTTGCCAGATCCCAAGAAGCCTGACACTATATTTATCTTAGTCTTTTTCATATTTATCCTCCATACCCATTAGCTATAAAAGCAAATAGTAGTATCTATTAATTAGTCTATTTATAGACTATACTATATCAAATTATGAAAAAGTCTAATCTAAAAAAATAAGCAGAGTAAAAAAATAAAGATTGAAAGAAAGCGTATATATAAAAAGTTATATTCAAAGAAAAAGACGCTGATAGCGCCTTTTTATTGTAAGTAACCCCTTTGGTCCTATAAAATCTAGTTTTAACAAGTGACTAGGAGTTGATCCTAGTACTGGTTCTAGCAGGCTTATTCATATGGTATGATTATTGCCGCAATTATATACAATAATAGGCCTGCCCCTCCAAAAATGCGCATATAGCCCAAGCCAACCTTACCATGGTAGAATCAACACCCAAGTAGTTGGCCAAGCCACCACATACACCGCAAACATCTGGTCGGTTCTAGATTTTCTTAAATATCTTTTTTTCCATTGTTGTACATCCTAGACCTCCTTTAGAAAATATCATAAGTGACTTTTATTATCTAAATATAGCATATATTAAAGGTCTATTCAAGAAAAAAATGCCTATTATATATTACAAGCAAAAGCAGAGTAGAAGTTGTTAAAATTTAAAAAAATAAGTTCGAAATGAAAAATTACAGAAAATACATACAATAAGAAAAAAATATGATATAATAAAATGATGAAGTCTATACTTTAAGGTTGATTTAAGGAGGTGTTGTTAAACTTTATGGCAAAGGTTAAATCTAAGTACGTATGTCAAAACTGCGGTTATGAAAATCCAAAATGGCTGGGTAAGTGTCCAGAGTGTCTAAAGTGGAATACTTTTGTGGAGGAAATCGAGGAAAAGATGACTCCAAGGCAAGAGTCATTGGCCAAGCAGGCGTCTAGGTCTACTAGCAGGCCAGTCAGTATAAACTCTATAGCACCAAAGAGGGAGGAGAGGTTCTCTACCAGCATACCAGAACTCGACAGGGTCTTGGGTGGTGGAGTGATACCGGGCTCACTGGTATTGGTAGGAGGAGACCCAGGTATCGGTAAGTCTACCCTACTTTTACAGGTATCCAACAATGTGGCAGAGACAGGCAAGAAGGTCCTATACATATCAGGAGAAGAAAGTGAAAACCAGATAAAGATGAGGGCCAAGAGGCTCAAGATTTCGTCCGACAACCTGTACATATATACAGAAAATAACCTTGCAGCTATCGAATTACAGATAGCAGAAGTAGAACCGGACATGGTCATAGTCGATTCTATACAGACTATGATATCACCGGAGATAAACTCAGCACCAGGTACCATTAGCCAGATAAAGGAAGGTACATCCAAGTTTATGAAAATATCTAAGTCCAAGTCAATATCAACCTTTATAGTTGGTCATGTGACTAAGGAGGGGGCCCTAGCAGGACCCAAGTTGCTAGAGCATATGGTGGATACAGTCTTGTATTTTGAAGGAGAAAGGTACAACACCTATAGACTCCTAAGGGCTGTTAAAAACCGTTTTGGGTCTACAAATGAGTTAGGAGTATTTGAAATGAAGTCAGATGGTTTGGTAGAGCTGGAGAATCCGTCCAAGGTCTTGATAGCAGAAAAGCCTAATGACGTATCTGGATCGGTGATTGTATCTACAGTAGAGGGGACAAGGTCTATGTTACTGGAGCTACAGGCCCTTGTAGCACCTACAAACTTTGGCTATCCTAGAAGGACCACAACAGGAGTAGACAATAACAGGGTTGCCCTTATACTGGCAGTTTTAGAAAAAGTAATAGGAATGCAGGTCCAAAGCCAGGATGTTTTTGTAAACATAATAGGTGGACTGAGGATAAATGAACCCTCTATGGACTTGGGTATTGCCCTAGCTATAGCCTCAAGCTTTAGGAATATACCAGTAGATGCTAGCGTAGTAGTAACTGGAGAAATAGGCCTAACTGGAGAGCTGAGGACAGTGAGTTTTATCGAAAAAAGAATTATGGAATGTGAAAAGCTAGGCTTTAAAAAGATGGTAATACCTAAGGGTAACTACCTAGAAGAATTTAAGAAAGATTATAGGATTGAATTGGTGCCTGTATATAATTTGAGGCAGGCCATACGAGAAGTTTTGGGAGGTTAGGATGGAGAAATTTGATATTTTTACCAATGATGAAATGGATGAGATATTAAGAATGATATCACCAGGCTCACCGCTTAGAAATGGCCTAGACAATGTTCTGATGGCCAATACAGGCGGTCTAATTGTGGTAGCTGAAAACGACCAAATCTTTTCTCTTGTAGATGGCGGATTTGAGCTGAACGCAGACTATACGCCGTCTTCCCTATATGAGCTGGCCAAGATGGACGGGGCCATAGTATTGGACAAGAATATTGAAAAAATCCTGTTTGCAAACACCCAGCTCATGCCAGATCCTAATATGCCTACAAAAGAAACAGGTACTAGGCATAGGACGGCTGAAAGAATTGCTAGACAGACTGGATCGATAGTGATAGCAATATCACAAAGGAGGTCAATTATAACCATATATAGGGATAGAAAGAAGTATGTGGTCCAGGATACACCAACCCTATTTTCAAAGGCCAATCAGGCATTCCAGACACTAGAAAAGGCCAAGGCTTCTCAGGAGCAGGCCGTATTGAACCTAAATGCCCTAGAGTTTGCCAACATGGTAACCATATATGATGTAGTATTTGCTATGTCAAAGGTAGAGATGGTGCTTAGAATCACAGGAGCCATGGAAAGGTACCTACTAGCCCTAGGAGATGAGGGTATGCTGATTAGAAGTCAGTATGAGCAGTTAATTGGTAAGACAAGAGATGACCAGGATTTGATAATTAAGGATTATGTATTTGAGGACGTCAGTAAAAAGAACTTTAAGAAGAAGTTGAGCGCCCTTTCAGATGAGGAACTAGTCGACTTAAGTAAAATAGCAAAAATTATGGGCTTTTCAGGCTATAACGAGAATTTGGATAAACCAACTTCAACAAGGGGTTATAGACTGTTGAGCAAAAATCCATAAATTGCCAGAAGGAATTATAGAAAATCTTATAGAGCATTTTGAAGCTTCCAGGATATACTAGCAGCTAGTATAGAAGAACTTGATGAAGTGGACGGAATTGGTGAAATAAGGGCAACTTATATTAGAAATGGACTTATAAAAATGAAGAAGTTGGCAGTTTTAGATAGACAGATTTAATATTATCCTGGCTACAGGAGGAAGATTATGATTAATAAATTAAGAAGATTTATAGTGGCCCTAGTTGGTTTTGCCCTAACAACTACCCTATATATTTCGTTGATGAAGCCTATAAAGCAACTACAGTTTGGTAACACTACATATGGATATATAGCCGGTGTAGCAGCTGGTGTAGTAGTGGCATTAATATTCTTCATCAGTGAACCGGCCATAAATAGACGATTAAAAAATTTGGGCAAGGTTTTTGACAGGGAAATGTCTGCATATTCCCAGATAAATATTATCTTGGGATCAGTGGGACTATTGGTAGGTTTTCTAATAGCTTCACTACTTAGTGGTCAGCTAGAAAAGATATACGTAGTAGGACCAGTCCTATCAATTTTATCCTATATCCTATTTGGTCTACTTGGAATCAGGATAGGTATTAGGAGTAAGAATGAGTTCAAGACCCTACTAAGGTTGAGACAAAATACTGATAAGGAAAAGAAGGACAAGGAAGACAAATCAAAGAAGCAAAAGAAAAATATTCCACCAAAGGTACTGGATACATCAGTAATAATAGATGGTAGGATAGCAGATATATGTAAGACAGGCTTTATAGAAGGAAAGCTAGTAATACCACAGTTTGTATTGGATGAATTAAGGCATATAGCAGACTCGGCTGACGATATGAAGAGGGTCAGGGGTAGAAGGGGTCTAGATATCTTGAATTTAATCCAGGAAGAGGGAAATATAGAGGTAGAGGTTACAGACCAGGACTTTGATGATATAGCTGAGGTAGATATAAAGCTTTTAAAGCTGGCATCCGTCCTAGAAGGTAAGGTGGTAACCAATGACTACAACCTAAATAAGGTTGCCCAGGTACAGGGGGTTGATGTCCTTAACATCAATGAGCTGGCCAATGCCGTCAAGCCTATAGCTATACCAGGCGAAGAAATGGTGGTCAGCATAGTTAAGGAAGGTAAGGAAAACCAGCAGGGTGTAGCCTATCTAGATGATGGAACTATGATAGTTGTCGAAAATGGTAGAAAGTATATAGGCGAAACTAAGAAGGTGGTTGTAACATCTATACTTCAAACACCAGCTGGTAGGATGATATTTGCCAGAGTGGGAAACTAGTAATATTAGCAATCAGCTAGAAAGAAAGATAGGATAATAGCTATATAGCATGTATGGGGGCCCAATCATGAGGCAAAAATAAATAAATATATTGACAATAGTATCTTCAGGGTGTATTATAAGTGCATACCAATACAAAGGCTATGATAAAGGGATAGTAGTTGGCGGAGATTTACCAGAGAGGGACCACTTGGTGGAAGGTCCTATATCAAAACTAATGAACCAGCCTTTTAGCTTGGAGAGGTAACAATCTCCACGGTTTGAACCGTTATATTCTATCGAGGGAGTCAGGATATCCTGACTAATAAGAGTGGTACCGCGGAAACTAACAGCCTTTCGTCTCTTTTTATAGGAGATGAAGGGCTTTTTTATGTTCTTCAAGGCTGTTAAAAAGGTAAATTTAACATTTTAGGAGGAAAAAGAAAATGGCAAAGAAAGAAAATCAATTTGTAGAAGCCATCACTCCAATGGAAGATGACTTCGCCCAGTGGTACACAGACGTAATAACAAAGACAGACCTAGTAGACTACGCTCCAATAAAGGGGTTCATGGTAATTAAGCCATATGGATTTGCTTTATGGGAAAAGATTAGGGACTATGCTGATGGCCTATTCAAGGAAACAGGTCACAAGAATGTATACTTCCCTCTATTGATACCAGAAAGTTTATTAAACAAGGAAGCAGAACACGTAGAAGGATTTGCACCAGAAGTTGCCTGGGTAACTCAGGGTGGCAACAAGGTCCTAGAAGAAAGACTAGCAGTAAGACCAACATCAGAAACTATCATATGTACAATGTATGCTAAGTGGTTGAACTCATATAGACAGTTACCTTTCCTATACAACCAGTGGAACTCAGTAGTTAGGTGGGAAAAGTCAACTAGACCATTCCTTAGAACTTCAGAATTCTTATGGCAGGAAGGTCATACAATCCATGAGACAAAAGAAGAAGCTGTAGAGGAAACACTACAGCAGTTAGCTATATACAAGAAGGTAGCAGAAGACCTAATGGCAATACCAGTAATAGATGGTAGGAAGTCTGAAAGTGAAAAGTTTGCAGGTGCATCCGATACATACACTATAGAGGCTATGATGCATGATGGTAAGGCCCTACAGTCTGGTACATCTCACTTCCTAGGCCAGCACTTTACTAAGGCCTTTGATATTACTTTCTCAGATAGGGACGGTAACCTGGCCCACCCATACCATACTTCATGGGGTATTTCAACTAGGCTAATAGGTGGACTAATCATGGTACACTCTGACAACAGAGGTCTAGTACTACCACCAAAGATGGCCCCAACTCAGGTAATAATCATACCTATAGCTGCCAACAAGGGTGGAGTAATGGAAGTAGTAGACAAGGTAGCAGCTGACTAAAGGCTAAGGGAATTACAGTAGAGGTTGATGATAGAAGCAACTACAGCCCAGGCTACAAGTTCAATGATGCAGAAATGAAGGGTATACCAGTAAGACTGGAAATAGGTCCAAAGGATATCGAAAAGAACCAGGCCCTAGCCTTCAGAAGAGACGAGTTAACTAAGTCTGAAATGTCATTGGATACAGTAGCTGACCAAGTATACTCACTATTGGATGATATACAGAAGAACCTATTTGAAAAGGCTAAGAAGTATAGGGATGAAAGAATCTATCCAGCCTACAACATGGATGAATTCGTTGATATCATAGAAAATAAGAAGGGCTTTGCAAAGGTAATGTGGAAGGACAATGCTGAAAACGAAGCAAAGATCAAGGAATTGACAGGTGCTACAATAAGAGTAATACCATTTGCCCAGGAAGATCTAGGAGACAAGTGCTTCTATACAGGTGAAAAAGGCAGACCATATGGTAATATTTGCTAAGGCATATTAAAAAAAGGTTCCATGTTAAATATCTTTGGTAATAATTTAAATTAATAAAATTTATTAAATTATGTGGCAACATCCATAACCAGTTTATAGTTATGAATGTTGCCCTTTTGTATTTTATACTTTTTCCATAAGTTTAAACAAAACCGTTTGTATTGACAAAAAGTACATTTACTATATATAATACAGATGTAAATAGATTTGTTTACTAATTTTTTTATTAATTTTTTTATAATATTGTAGTTCGCTTATGTTTAATTTTTGAACCAAAAATTGCAATATCAATTTGTACACTTTTGTACAAATTGATTATACAATCAACCGTTTAATTTTTGAAATCGTAAATGCAATATTATGTATATTTTATATGGAGGTAATATTATGAATAAGAAATTTAAAAAAATTATCCAGCATAGCTTTATGCACACTAATGTTAGCAATTGCTGCTCCAGTAGGAACTTTTTGCGGAGAGTATAACTCCAGGTAAGAGTGTTCACGCATCATATCAGGATGTGAACAAAAATAATAGGCTCAATCAATTTAAAAGATTATGTGACGGTAAGTGGTAGTGTAGTTGAAGAAAATGGAAAAAGATATATAAGGGAACAATAGGTGGAGAAATAGAATCCAATGATTTATTTTCTGATGCTTTTGATACATTTAATAGACAATTTAAGGGTAAACTATATTTTTGGAAGACCTGCTGAAAATCTAGTTATGTTTGGTAAAAAAATAAAGGTTTCCCTACTTGTTCGTACAAGATCCACCTACCATCAAATGTTTCTGTGGATAAAAAGTAAAATCTTAGTTTCTGAGAATTCAGATGCAATAAGTAAGATATATGTTGATCCTAAGGATTCATCTGATGTTGTTACAATTGTGATGCAACTAGGAAATTGGAATGACTATGCAGGATTTTTGCACTAGTTGAAAACGAGATAGGTAAATCTAACCACTTAATTAAGGTTGAAATACCATTTACAATTGATGTTACTAATGCAAATCCTGAGGGATACATTGGCTACAATTACTTCTAAGGGAGAGTGCAAGTTATATTATAATGGTAGATTGAGCTTCCTTTATAAGGCTCCGATTGTAGATATTAATGCAGAAGAAATATCTAATAATATCATATATTAAGGGAAGGTTATGAACATAAGTAAAATAGTAAAAGAAAGCCTCAGTGTCTGCTATGGTATATGCTATGCTTTTAACGGCATTGCCTATGGTGTCATATGCAAATGAAAGTGATGATATTCTAGCACATAATAAATCATTGTTAAGTGGTATGTCAACTACCGATATTGATGGCTATGGCGTAAAGAATAATTGGGTCAAGCTAAAATTAGATACAACAGCTATTACTAAAAATGTAGGTCCAGAAGCAATGTTTCAGTATTATGAAGAAGTCAATAATCAGGATAAAGGGATTTTTATTACCAGAAAATTTGAATTTAGACTTATTCGGCATGGACCAGACTACTTTTTGGGCGGGATCTCTAGGAGTGACAGGATCAGAAGTTGAAAAATTCAAACCAGCTGCAGATTCTCTGGGAGAGTCTGATACATTCAAAAAGGTAAAGTATCCAGTGGGTGACCTATCCATTAAAAATGATAGTGTAAGTGTATTTAAGTCAACTCTAGGTGAATTGAGTAGTTCTACTATAGATTTAAAATCGAATTTAGAACCTCTTAAGGCATGGGTAGAGTTTGCATCTCCAGGAGATACTAGTAGTATTAAAAACAACATATAGTACTTATGCTTACATAGAAATGACATTGCCAGAGGGATTATCATTTAATTCAAATGATATAAAGAATTCAATAAAGCTAAATAATTCTAACTATGAAGTTGAATCTGCAAGGGTTACTGGTAAGAAAGTAACAATTAAATTGATTAAGTATATTAGGAATATGAACAAGACAGATCTTAAGAATCAGCCTTATAATATATTAGATATTGACCTTGGTATAGGTGGAATTAAGTATGATAATTCTGTAAGATTAGGAAATAAATATACAATTAAGGCAAGTCTATATGGATTAGTAGATAATTACGATAGGTCATCCACTCCAATACCTCAAACTCGCTTTGTTAATGTGTTTGCTGCAAGACAGAGTGATTTGGGGAGGGATAGTGGATCAAATTTAGGTGATAATATAATGTCAATGACTGTTGCTTTAAAGCATAATACAGTAACATTTAAGGTAGATGGACAGCCAGACAAACCTGTTTTGGCAGAAACAGGCAAGTCTATTAACGGTGATGTTGACAATACTCAGTCAATGCCATCAGATCCAACTAAATCAGGATATACTTTTAAAGGCTGGTTCACTCAACCTAATGGTGGAGGAACTAGGTTTGACGGAAATACACCAGTTAACAGTGATATTACAGTATACGCATATTTTGAAAGAACTCCATCTAATCCAGGAAGAGGCGGTGGCGGAGGAACAACGCCAGATCCTGGTAGGATAGACGGAGGCGATAGGATTGAGACAGGAATTAAGATTTCTCAAAAATACTACGATAAGGCTAAGACAGTGATAGTAGTTAGACATGACCTATTCCCAGACTCAATGACAGCCTCAGTATTGGCTAAGTTAAAGGATGCTCCAATCCTACTTAACCCAACAAACAAACTAGACCCTAGAGTGGGCGCTGAAATAAAGAGACTAGGTGCTGAAGAAGTAATCATAGTAGGTGGTCCAGACTCTATATCTGAAAAGGTAAGAGGAGACCTAAAGGCCTACGACAAGGATAAGGATATAGAAAGAATTGCCGGTGTTGATAGGTACGGTACATCTGAAATGGTGGCAAGAAGAGTAACTGGTATAACAGGCAAGAAGAATACAGGAGTAATAGCTTCAGGCCAGGTATTCCCAGATGCCCTATCAGTAGGAACATTCGCATCAAGGGATGGATACCCAATACTACTAGTTAAGAAGAACCTTGTACCAGACCAGGTTGTAAGGGCCATTAAGGACCTAGATATAAACAAGACTTATATAGCAGGTGGAACTAATACTATATCTAAGTCTACAGAGGCCAAGCTTCCAGGCGTTTTAGAAAGAATGGCAGGTAAGGACAGGTATGAAACATCAGTAGCCATAGCCAAGTCTAAGTTTAAGGATAGCAGAGAGGCCTTTATAGCATCAGGTGAAGAATTCGCAGATGCCCTGGTTATCTCACCAGTATCTGGTAAGTACAATAGACCAACATTACTGGCATCAAGAAACAAGAAGACTAATGCTGTAGTTAAGAAGTATATAGAAGAGTCTTACTTGACTAGCATTACAGCTATAGGTGGAGAAAAGTACCTACCAAATAGTATAATGTTAGATTTAGCTGGTAGTAGAAAAAGTAAATAATAAATATTATAGAAAAATATGATATAAAGATAGTATAAAAAGCTCTCAGAGAATATCCCTGGGGAGCTTAATTTTTAAAAAAATATAAATAGGCATCTTGAATTTTGCTAAAAAGCTGATAACTTTAAAGTTATATTATAGGATCAAAGTTGTTGATTTAAATGCTTTGATAGATTGCATAAAGTATTTTTTAGATATAAGTAATATTGAAAAAAATACATGAAAAATTAAATATATTTTAAATAGAAATATGAATCCAAAAAAATAAAAAAACAATGTTATAATTTAGATATAAAGATAATTAATAAAAACATTAGGGAAATTTTTGAATAGTTGAAATATAGCTATAATGTAAAAAGGTGTCAATCTAGATATGGTTTGCCGGGATATATTTCATTAATAGATTGTTGGATTTACAAGTATATTATATGAGGAGGTTGTACTATGAATAAGAAAGTTTTAAAACTCGCATTAGTAACATCATTGGTAGCTGCAATATCATTACCATCTGTATCATCTGCTATACCTAGAGATGGTTGGCAGAAGTCATCCAACCAGTGGTACTACTATTCGCAAGGACTAGGTGTTAAAAATACCTGGAAGAAGATAGGTGGCACTTGGTACTACTTTGATGGAAGCGGAAAGATGAAGACTGGCTGGCTAAAAGACAGGAACGAGTGGTACTATTTGGATGCAAGTGGTTCATATGCCCATAATGGCTGGAGAAAGATAAGGGGCGATTGGTACCATTTTAAGGCTGACGGGTCAATGTCAGTAGGTTGGATAGAAGACCACCATAGGATCCATATCTACTATGCGAATCCTAGCGGTAGGATAATTATCAACAAGATTGTAAAAATTGATGGCAGGGACTGCTATTTTAATAAGAGTGGTGAGGCCCATGAAGCAGATGCTAATAGTTTATGTGGAATACTGAGGGTCCTAAAATCCATTGGAGTAGAGGGAATAAGCGTAAGACTTAATCCACCAATTGTCAAGTACGACATAAGTAATAGGGATGATATAGATAAGATCTTGGACCTGGTAGCTGGCTTTAAATTAGAGACTTTACCACTAGAAAGTGGAATGATATAGACCTACAAGTAGGTGGTGGAGCAAGTATAGATATATACATGAAAGATTCAACTCTTATCGGTTTCTCTATAAACAATAATATACTTGAAGAAGGTAAGGTTAAGTATAAGTCTAAAGATGATAGTTTGAAAAAATTAGAAAAAAACTCTTTTACGACCTAAATAAATAGGTGATAGCTAGTCTTATAAAAATAAATGTGTGTTAAAAGTCAAAGGGAAGTCCAAATCTAAATGTTTAGATGGGGACTTCCTTTTACTATATACTTATATTTTTAATTTCATTAAGCGCATAATTTTGCTAGTCCAATATTTATATTAAACTCATAGGTAATGAATTAATACATACAGGGTCTAAATTGACTTATCATAAGAAAAGAAGGATCTATCTAATTGCTACTGCAAATCTTCTATTTCCATAGTTATAGCACTTGTCTACCAGGGCCTGTGATTTCCAGTAGAAGAAAGGCTTACTACGGTTTGCTCCCATCGGATTCGTGGTTGTATGGGTCTGCTATGTAGAAGGCCTTCTTAACTGGGTCGTAGCCTGTTAATAGGAGTACATGGTTGTTGAAGATCCTCCTGGTTGGAACCCCATCGATAGGTAGGGTCTTATAGTAGGCTGGAGCCCAATGTAGGGTAACATAAATAACTACTGTATTGCCATTCTGTATTTCTTTTATGATATCTTCTATAGGAGCCCCCTGAATATTTACAACATTACCATACCTCTGTCCGTACTTGGCTAGGGGTTCAGGGTCTATAGTTAGGAACCTATAATTTTCGTTTCCGTATGGTGAACCGACATAGCCCTTGGCAGGGTTACTACTAGTCTTTGGCATATTATCGAGGAAAGCTCTTAGACCCAGGTTTGTGTACCCCTTACCCTTAAGTCCCATTAGGAGGGATGTGGCTTCACATCCATTAGGTGCATAAACTGGCTTTAGCTGGGAAACATATGGGACCGGATTTATTATCCTACCAATAGTCTTCGGTTCCTCAGGTCTTACTTCTGGTTTTGGTTCAGGCTGTGGCTTTTGAGGGCCCTGGTTGTCTATTGGGTCCAGCCCCCTTATCAACCTATCAGCATTGGCAAGAGTCTTGTCAGATATAGATAACTGACCACCTACGACAAGGACCTTTTTTATATTGTGGTTTTTGAAATAGTCTATTACACTCTGGTCTATCTTGTCCTTTGATACTAGAAGTATAGGGGATTCTATCTTTTGAGCAAGTGTAGACGCAGCCAGGGCATCTGGGAAGTTTTCTCCTGATGCAAGGATGACTGTAGACGATACAAGCCTATCCCCTATCTTGGCACTTGTCTCATAACGGTTGTTGCCACTTATCCTAGTATGGCTAGCATATTGGAATTGGTTGGCTATACCACTTGCTAGACCTTCTTGGACACTATTTTCTCCTCCGACAATTAGGAAGCTGTCATGGTTAAGGGCCTCGATTGCAGCCTGGACCTCACTGGGTAGCTGTCCGCTTTTTGTTAATAGAAGGCCTGCCTGGTCAAGGATAGAAGATGTAGCCAGGGCATCTGGAAACTTTTCTCCTGATGCAAGGATCAAGGATTTTTTCTTGGCATGATTAAATATCTTTTGGCAGGTATCATACCTATTTTCACCCGCTATACGGCTGATGTTTTTAATTCCACCTATATTGGCAAGACCCCTTTCTATATCTTCTGATATCGAGTTTGTGCCGCCTAATATGATTAGATCTTGGGCTTCAAGCCTTACTATTTCATTTATAATTCCCTGTGTCAGCTGGTTTTGTACTAGGATGACGGAATAACGACCACCTGTAAGGTTGGATGCAGCTAGGGCATCGGGGTAGTTTCTGGCATCTGCCAGGATAACTGTCTTTGATTTAGTATTCTCAAACCTACTTATTTCGATGGACGTCTCTACCCTTCCTGGTCCAGATATTCTCATACTAGTCTGGTCTGATGATAGGAATTTGGGCCAAGCTTGAATTAGGGTCTAGCTTAGGATCCTGTACATCAGGGCTTACAATTATTTCACTCTTATTGGTATCCTTTGGCTTAGGGTCACTTGATACCGTTTCCACGCCAGGGCTAGTCACCTGGTCTGCTAGGATGGGACCTGTAGAAGTAAGTACCATACCAAGAGCTAGGATAATAGCCACATGTTTTTCTTAATTTCATTTTCTCCTCCATAGGTTATATATAAATTTGTATTTGTAGGTCTCAACCTATCTAGGCAAGGCCTAACTGATATTTTTACCTTTCACATGCTAAAAAAAGCACCTCCTATATTTTACTATAAATAAAACATTTTTACAGTAGTAAGTTGCTAAACTTTAGTAATTTTTTTATTTTTTTATAGTCAAAAAGCCATTGTTAAGGTAGGGGTTTTATGGACTTAATTATATAAACTTGTATGTGGGTATATTTTTTTCTATCGGTTTCATGTTAGAAATATTAGATATTTTTAGGTGTTTATTAACTATATTTGTGATTTTCTGTAAAGAGTTGTAAATTGAAAATTATTATTATATCATTAAAGGGTAGGTTGGTATTTTTGTATAAAAAAATGGAGGAAAAAAATAATGGTTGAAAAGAACTTATTTCAATTTTGTGGAAACACAAAAAGATACATTATAGAAGCCGTACTGATAAACTGCATAAGGTTGGTGGCAAATATCACCTTCTCTTTTATGTTTGCATCAGTATTGGCCCACTTTATAACTGGGGTCTATGTATTTAATCCCAAGATATCCTATATATTAATAGGCCTGTCCCTGTTGGTAAGACAGATTTGCATCAGGGCAGTTACCAGGAAGAACAACCTGGTTGTATATGAGGTAAAGCAAAACCTGAGAAAGGCTATTTATAGCAAGGTACTAAGCCTTGGGTCTCTTTACCAGGAAAAGATGACTACTCAAGAGATAGTCCACCTGGGTGTGGAGGGGGTTGAGCAGTTAGAAAACTACTATGGGTCTTACCTGACTCAGTTTTACTACAGCTTTATATCTACCTTTGTCCTATTTTTGGTTATAGCTCCTATAAACTTCAAGATAGCGATAGTCTTGTTGGTATTGGCACCGATAATTCCCCTATTCCTACTATTGATCTTAAAGATAGTAAAGAATGTTCAAAAGAAGTATTGGTCAAAGTATGCGGATGTAGGCAACCTATTCTTGGATAGTCTACAGGGCCTTACTACCCTTAAGGTATTTAGGGCTGATGAGGCCAGGGGCAAGGAGCTGGACGAAATGTCAGAAGGCTTTAGGAAGGAAACTATGAGGGTCCTATCTATGCAGCTAAACTCTATCATGATAATTGACTGGATAGCCTATGGTGGAGCTGTAGCAGGTATTGTAGTTGCCCTAAATGAATTCGTTGCCCTTCATATAGACATCTACCAGATTATACTGGTACTTTTATTGATAGCCGACTTCTTTGTTCCAATGAGGACCTTGACATCCTTATTTCACGTAGCTATGACAGGTGTTACAGCTAGTGAAAAGATGCTGGAATTCTTGAATGAAGATACAAATATAGAAAATGGAAGCCATACTTTTGAAAAGAAGTCACCTATAAGCGTTAAGTCAATGAACTACTACTATCCTGATGGGACTCATGCCCTTAAGGATATAAATATGAGCTTTGAGCCAGGATCTTTAACTGCCTTGGTGGGACCATCTGGTTGTGGTAAGTCTACCCTAGCCTGCCTACTAGCAGGGGAATATAGACATCCAGACCATTCAATTTACTATGGTAGCTATCAGTCCAAGGACCTAGCCAAGGGGGAAATCAGCAAGAATGTCATAAGGGTAACCCATGATGGACATATTTTCCAGGGGACTGTAAGGTCCAACTTATACCTTGGCAATAGCCAGGCGAGTGACCAAGACTATATTGAGGTCCTAAAGATAGTTAACCTATGGGACCTATTCTCTGGTATGGAGGGCTTGGATACGCCAATCCTAGCCCAGGGTAGGAACCTGTCTGGTGGCCAGGCCCAGCGTTTGAGTCTAGCCAGGGCCCTACTACATGATGCAGAGGTTTATATATTTGACGAGGCTACATCTAATATAGATGTAGAGTCTGAACAGGTAATAATAGATGTAATAGAGGAAATATCAAAGAAGAAGACGGTCATATACATATCGCATAGGCTGGCATCTATAGTCAAGGCTGATAAAATCTATGTGATGAAACAGGGCCAACTTGTTGAGCAGGGCCAGCACCAGGATCTTATGGTGGCAGGTGGCCAGTATGAAAGCCTATTTAGCCAACAGCAGGAATTGGAATCATACAGGACCAATAGCCTGGCTATAGATGAAGAAAGGGGTGGTAACAATGACTAAGAGAAGAAGTTCACCAAAGATAATATCTCAATTAATTGGATTAATAGCCCCCTAAAATTACAGATGACCCTAGCGATTTTATTGGGTGTCCTAGGATTTTTACTTTCCTTTGGTATAGGTATACTAGGAGGATATGGTGTACTAAGTGTCCTACCAGGAGAAGTTAGCAGGGGCTTTGGAGATCTTCCCCTAGGTGGTCATCAATTTTCTTGGTATATAATTGCCCTTATAGTGTGTGCCGTATTGAGGGGAGTTCTTCACTATATAGAGCAGTTCTGTAACCATTATATAGCCTTCAGGATACTGGCAGAAATTAGACACAAGGTCTTCTCTGCCATGAGAAAATTAGCACCAGCCAAGCTAGAGGGAGAAAACCAGGGTCAGTTAATATCGATTATAATGGGGGATATAGAGTTATTGGAAATCTTCTATGCCCATACTATATCACCGGTAATGATAGCCTCCCTAGTAACAATAGTGCTATTTGTATTCTTTGCAAAGATACATATACTAGTAGCTCTATTGGCCTTACTTGCCCAAATTGTTGTTGGGGTAATAGTTCCAATTATAGCCTCTGAAAGGGGCAAGGAAGTAAGTGTAAAGATTAGGCGTAATATAGGTAACCTAAATGGAAAATTCCTAGACCAGCTAAGGGGGATTAGGGAGATAATCCAGTATGACAAGGGTGACCATGCCTTAAATGAAATAGACGATAGTACTAGGCAGATACTAGATAGACAGAATGAATTGAAGGGTCAGATAGCAGCCCTACAGGCTAACACAGATACAATTATTATCGTATTCTCTGTCCTACAGCTTTTATTATGTGCTAGGTTGGTAATGTCAGGTACAATTTACTCAGGCCCAGGCCTTTATAGCTGTCCTGACTCAGATAAGTACATTTGCCCCATATATAGCCCTTGCTAATTTGGGTGGTACCCTAACTCAGACCTTTGCTTGCGGAGATAGGATCCTGAATTTATTGGAAGAAGAGCCAATTGTAAAGGAAGTAGTGGATGGTAAGGATGTAGTCTTTGATGATGTAGACTTCAATAACTTGACCTTTGCATACGAGGATAGGAATATATTGACTGGCGTTAATTTCAGGATTAAAAAGGAAGAAACCCTAGGCATCATGGGTAGGAGTGGTAGCGGTAAGTCAACCCTTCTAAAGTTACTTATGAGGTTCTGGGACCCACAGGAGGGGTCTATATCCATAAACGGCATCAATATCAAGGATATAAATACCCAGTCACTTTATTCAAATATAGACTATATGACCCAGACAACTATCCTTTTTGCTGGTAGCATAAGGGACAACCTAAGGATAGCCAAGGCTGATGCTAGTGATGAAGAAATCTATGAAGCCCTTAGAAAGGCCTCTATAGATGAAGATATAAGGAAGCTTGAACATGGCTTAGATACCAGAGTATCTGACCTGGGAGACAACTTCTCTGGAGGAGAGAGGCAGAGGATCGGCTTGGCAAGGTGCTTTTTGACAGATAGCCAACTCCTACTATTGGATGAACCGACATCTAACCTAGATTCCTATAACGAGGCTATAATACTCAAGTCCCTAGTTGAAGGAAGCCAGGATAAGACTATAGTCATGGTATCTCATAGAGAGTCAACCATGGGCGTATGCGACAGGATTATTAGGGTCAAGGACTCTAGGGTCATAGAGGATAGGACCTGAAGCCGTAAATATAAATGAAAATATAGAAACTGATTTATAAGGGGAGCTAGTATTCTGATTAAGAAAAATGAGTGCTAGTATCCCCTATTTTTTTATATTTAAAAAGAATTTGATAGAAATAGTATAAATAGTTGAATTAAGTCTCTACCTAAAATATAATAGGAGATAATAGGGAGCTAATATTCAGATGAGAATACGGTTGATTAGTTTATTTCCTAAAAGAAGGAGGGTTTATAGGTGCAGGTAGTTTTTGTAAATGTGTTGATTTTATTTATGTTGTTATTCTTGGGCTTTATATTGGGGAGAAGGAAGGTCATTGCCTATACATCTATTAAGGACCTGACAAATCTCTTGATAGATGTCAGTATTCCTTGTACGATTGTAGTGTCTCTGATTAGGCCCTACAGCCCTCTTTTGATGAAAAATACTGGAGAGGTATTTGTAGTAGTTATAATTTATCACCTGCTTATTGCAGGTATAGCCTATTTGCTGAGTGGTGTTTTGAAGGTTGACCCCAAGAAGAGGGGGTCCTGGATTTTCGGCCTAGTATTCTCTAACAATGGCTTCATGGGTTATCCACTTATGTATGCCCTGTATGGGAGTGAGGGCCTATTTATCATGGCCATGGGTAATGTTGCTCAGAATGTCCTGATATTCTCTCTTGGTCTAAAGATAGTGACTATGAATTATGGTAGGGGAGATAGGATCAGGCTGAGGTCTATCATATTTACCAAGCAAAATATAGCTGTTGTAATTGGACTTATAATATTTGTAACCCAGCTAGCAATTCCAGAGCCAATAGTAACCCTATTGACATATGTATCTAACCTGACTGTACCCCTATCCATGATGGTGGTGGGTATGTCCCTATCAAGGTATGAGGTTAAGCACATGTTTACAGACAAGGAGGTGTATAGGCTTACCTTTATTAGGATGCTTGTATTCCCTGCCATAATGGTTCTAGGATTCAGGTTACTAAAGTTGGACATAAGCTCCAGCCTACCATTGGCAATCCTATTCTATACAGCAGCCCTACCATCTCCAGCCTTTACTAGTATAATGGCGGAGAGATACAATACTAGCATAGGATTTGCATCAAAGTGCGTCTTTGTTACAACTATAGTGAGTGTTTTGACAGTTCCATTTTTTGCGGGCCTATTGTAGTGATTTAAAAGAGAATTATATAAAAATAGTATGATAATTGTGGTGCACCATGATTCTTTATAGTCGATGAACAGATAAACTTATGTTAATGGACAAAAAAAGTGATAATTAATACTGAAAAAAACAATTTTATGTTATAATCTAATATAAGAAGTATATATACTAGTGCTTTTAGTCTCATATATTTTCATTGAAACACATATGTTCTAAAAAGGAGTGATTTTATGAAAAAAACTTAGTATTATTATGTGGGATATTTACGGTACTATCTGTATCGACATTTTCATCTTTTTCTCAATCCAATAAGATAGGGGTCTATGCTTCAGGAAAGGCTGAAACGGACCTGATTGTAGCATCGTCAATGGCTAATTCAATGAATGCTAGATTATACACTAGTAAGGGCTACTCAAGAAATGTCTTGACTGAAAAAGACCAGATTGAAACCCTATATGTAGTCGGAGGACCAGATAGCGTACCTGAGGAGGAATTGAAACAATTACCGGTAAAGAAGATTGTAAGGGTTTCTGGCAAGGACAGGTACCAAACATCTATAGCAGCCTATAAGTTGCTAGAAGGAAAAACTAAGGAAGGTAAGAGGGTGAATATAGTATCAGGGATCAAGCTTGAAGATTCTGTATCTGCATCCACTTCTGGTGTTCCAACCATATTGCTAGATATAAGATCAAAGGATAATATAGAAGAGGTATCAAATCTACTAGCTGGCAAAGAATTGGTGGTAGTTGGTGGACCTATGTCGGTTCCGGACGATTTGCTAGCCCAATTGAAGGCCAAGAGGATAAGCGGTAGAGACAGGTATGAAACTAGCAAGGCCTTCTATGATGAGTATAATAAGGATAGGACCTTGGCCATATCAGCGGATAGTCGTATTCGACCTACAGTCATGAAGGCCAATGAGGAATATCTCAAGGGTAATGGCCTTGTACTGAAAGAATTCAACCTATATCTAAATGGTCAGAAAGGATATTTTCCTGTATATCAATGCGAAAAATACTATAACAAGTTTTCAGTTGATTTTAAGAAGGTTGACTCTATGAAGAAGAGGGAGCCATCTAAATTAAAAATGGACTTGATGATAAAGATAGACGGAAGAAGGTATGAGTTTTTGATGAGGTCTATAATGGACACTAAAAATCCTGTAGACAAGGAAATAGCAGTAAGGATTGATGGCAAGGAAGAAGTTGTACTGGATAAGAATGATACACTAACCGAGAGCATCAGCCAGTCGTTCCGTGAAATATATATGGAAAGTACAAAAATAGAAAAAAATAATCAACTAAATATATGAAAATTTAATAGAAAATCTTGAAAAAGACTTGACAAATATGTTAAAAATAGTATACTGCCTATAATATATTTGCAGGTCTTTTTAAGCTGCAAAAAATATATTAAAAGCACTTATTTAGTTATATTCGCAGCTGATAAAGTGGGCTCGAAAAGGTAAATTTCTATTGCATTTAATTACTGGATTGAGGTGGATTTAAGGCTGTATGACTCATAAATTAACAAATGCAATCAAAATTTAATTTAGTGAGGTGAAGATTGTGGTACCACATCCAGTCACGATTGGAAAAAGAGAAAGAATGAGCTTTTCCAAAATCAAGGAAATAGCTGACGTTCCAAACCTGATTGAAATCCAAGTGGATTCATACAAGTGGTTTTTGGAAGAAGGTTTGAAAGAGGTATTTACAGATATTTCTCCTATTGAGGATTACACAGGTAATCTGATCTTGGAGTTTGTAGATTATTCTCTAGACGAAAAGCCAAAATACGATATTGAAGAGTGTAAGGAAAGAGATACTACTTACTGTGCTCCTTTGAAGGTAAAGGTTAGACTTATTAATAAGGAAACTGGAGAAATCAAAGAGCAGGAAGTCTTTATGGGAGATTTCCCTCTAATGACAGACAGGGGTACCTTTGTAATAAACGGTGCCGAGAGAGTTATTGTATCACAGTTAGTTAGGTCGCCAGGTGTCTACTATGCAGAAGAAAGAGACAAGGCTGGTAACAGGTTAATATCTTCTACAGTAATACCAAACAGGGGTGCATGGCTAGAATATGAAACAGATTCTACAGGTGTAATATCTGTAAGAGTTGACAGGACTAGAAAGCAGCCAGTTACAGTCCTATTAAGGGCCCTAGGTATAGGCACTGATGCAGAAATAATCAATCTTTTAGGTGATGATGAGAGAGTTTTATCAACACTAGAAAAGGATAGTACTACAAATGTTGATGAAGGTTTGATTGAAATCTATAAGAAGTTGAGACCAGGAGAGCCTCCAACTGTAGATAGTGCTTCATCACTACTAAATTCACTGTTCTTTGATCCAAAGAGGTATGACCTTGCCAAGGTTGGCAGGTATAAGTTCAACAAGAAGCTTGCCCTTTGCTACAGGATTATGGACAAGGTGGCTTCTAGAGACATTGTCAATCCAGAAACTGGTGAAAAGTTTGCTGAGGCTGGAGAAAAAATATCTCTAGACCTTGCTAAGGAAATCCAGAACTCTGGTATCAATGCTGTTTGGATAGCTATAGATGATGAGAAGGAAATAAAGGTAATAGGTAATAACTTTGTTAACATAAATTCTCATATCAACTTTGATATATCTGACCTCAATATAAAGGAAGATGTACACTATCCAACATTAAAAGAATTCATGGAAACATACCAGGATGAGGCTCAGTTGAAGGAAGTATTGGCTTCTAACTATAAGAAGCTAGCTCCTAAGCACATCCTATTAGACGATATTATAGCATCTATATCTTACGAATTTGGCCTATTCTACCTGATTGATGGCAAGGATAGGGTTGGTAACATAGATGATATAGACCACCTAGGAAACAGAAGAATAAGGTGTGTAGGAGAACTTCTACAGAACCAGGTTCGTATTGGTTTCTCAAGGATGGAAAGGGTAATAAGAGAGAGAATGACAGTTCAGGATATGGACACTATCACTCCACAGGCCCTAGTTAATATTAGACCTGTCTCTGCAGCAATTAAGGAGTTCTTCGGTTCTTCTCAGTTGTCTCAGTTCATGGACCAGACCAATCCATTGTCAGAGCTTACTCATAAGAGAAGATTATCTGCACTTGGACCAGGTGGTCTATCAAGAGAAAGAGCAGGCTTCGAAGTGCGTGACGTTCACCACTCACATTATGGTAGAATGTGTCCGATAGAGACTCCAGAAGGTCCAAATATCGGTCTTATAAACTCACTTTCTACATACGCTAAGATAAATGAATACGGATTTATAGAATCTCCATATAGAAAGTATGACAAGGTAAACAAGGTTGTAACCGATGAAATACACTACCTAACAGCCGACGAGGAGGACCTATACGTTAGAGCCCAGGCCAATGAACAGTTGGATGAAGAGGGGCATTTCGTAAACAGCAGGGTAATCTGTAGAACTGTCCTAGGTGCCGTTGAAATGGTTCCAGAAGACAGGGTTGACTACATGGATATCTCTCCTAAGCAGGTTGTTTCAGTTGCCACAGCCATGATACCATTCCTAGAAAATGACGACGCCAACAGAGCCCTGATGGGATCAAACATGCAGCGTCAGGCAGTGCCACTAGTTAGAAGAGAGGCCCCAATCATTGGTACAGGTATTGAGTACAGGGCAGCCAAGGACTCTGGTGCAGTGGTAGTTGCCAAGAATGATGGTATAGTTGACAGGGTATCTGCTGATGAAATCATCATCAAGAAGGAGAATGGAGATAAGGATAGGTACAAACTACTTAAGTTCAAGAGGTCAAACTCTGGTACTTGTGTAAACCAGGCTCCAATAGTGAGCAAGAATGAAGAGGTTAAGGCTGGCGATGTAATTGCCGATGGTCCAGCGACTGACCATGGTGAAATTGCCCTTGGTAGAAACTGTTTGATAGCCTTCATGACATGGGAAGGTTACAACTACGAGGACGCCGTACTTATCAATGAAAGACTTGTAAAGGAAGATAGGCTGTCTACAATTCATATAGAAGAATATGAGTGTGAAGCCAGAGATACAAAGCTAGGACCAGAAGAAATCACTAGAGATATACCAAATGTTGGTGAAAATGCCATCAAGAACCTAGATGATAGGGGTATCATCAGAATAGGTGCTGAGGTAGACTCAGGAGATATCCTAGTAGGTAAGGTTACTCCTAAGGGAGAAACTGAACTAACAGCTGAAGAAAGACTTTTAAGGGCAATCTTCGGCGAAAGGCTAGAGAGGTAAGAGACACTTCTCTTAAGGTTCCTCATGGAGAATCAGGTATCATAGTTGATATAAGAATCTTCACTAGGGAAAATGGAGATGACCTATCTCCAGGTGTAAATGAGCTTGTAAGGTGTTATATAGCCAAGAAGAGAAAGATAAAGGTCGGAGATAAGATGGCCGGTCGTCATGGTAACAAGGGTGTTATCTCTAGGGTTTTACCAGAAGAGGATATGCCATTCATGGCAGATGGTACTCCCTATGGACATCGTCTTAAATCCACAGGGTATACCTTCTCGTATGAACATCGGTCAGGTACTTGAAATGCACTTGGGTCTAGCTGCTAAGAAGCTAGGCTGGCATGTAGCAACTTCAGTATTTGATGGGGCTAACGAGTACGATATCATGGATGCTCTTGAAATGGCAGGCTATCCAAGGGATGGTAAGCTAACTCTATATGATGGACGTACAGGCGAAAGCTTCGACAATAGAATCACAGTTGGTTACATGTACTACTTAAAGCTACATCATCTAGTTGATGACAAGTTACATGCAAGAAGTACAGGACCGTACTCACTAGTAACTCAGCAGCCACTAGGTGGTAAGGCCCAGTTTGGTGGACAGAGATTCGGAGAGATGGAAGTTTGGGCCCTAGAAGCCTATGGTGCATCTCATATCCTTCAGGAAATCCTGACAGTTAAGTCGGACGATGTTAAGGGTAGGGTTGAAACATACGAAGCTATCGTTAAGGGTGAAATATACCAGAGCCAGGAATGCCAGAATCATTCAGAGTATTGATGAAGGAATTACAGTCACTATGCTTGGATGTCAGTGCTCTTGACCAGAAGGGTCTAGCAATAGACATCAAGGAATCAGTAGATGATGAAGAAGAAGCTGTTGGCGAATTCAAGATAGAAAGCATCGTAACAGAGGATATAGAAGAAGGTCACATGATTGAAGAGGTAGACGGAGATTCATATGATGAATTCAGCGACAATGAAGAGGGTGACTTTGAAGAAATAGAGGAATTTGTTGACGAAGATGGCTTCGAAGGCGGCGATTCTTACGATGAATACGAGGATGAATTCTAGGAAGACTAGGATTTTAATGGATATTTATTATCTATGAGGGTAAAGATGGTGGTGTCTTGGTAGCTGTAGGTTTTAACAGTTACCAGGATGCGTTTAAATAAAATTAATAGTATCGAAAGAAGGAGAGAACTCCTTGTTTGAATTAAACAATTTTGAGTCGATAAAAATAGGTTTGGCATCTCCGGAGAGAATCAGACAGTGGTCAAGGGAGAAGTAAAAAAACCAGAAACAATTAACTATAGAACTTTGAAGCCAGAGAAGGATGGTCTATTCTGTGAAAGAATATTTGGACCTACGAAGGACTGGGAGTGTCACTGCGGTAAGTATAGAAGAGTAAGATACAAGGGCGTAGTGTGTGATAGATGTGGTGTTGAAGTAACGAAGGCCAAGGTAAGAAGAGAGAGAATGGGTCATATAGAGCTGGCAGCTCCAATGTCTCATATCTGGTACTTCAAGGGTATACCATCAAGGATGGGTCTACTACTTGATATGTCACCGAGATCTCTTGAAAAGGTATTGTACTTTGCATCATATGTGGTCACAGACCCAGGTGATACTGGTCTAGCCTACAAGCAGGTACTGACTGAAAGAGAATATAGAAATGCTGTAGAAAAGTATGGCTATGAATTTGAGGTTGGTATAGGCGCAGAAGCAGTAAAGAAGCTATTAGAAAAGATAGATCTTGAAGCTCAGTCAGCTGAGTTGAGAGAAGACTTGAAGGATGCAACTGGTCAGAAGAGGGTTAGGACTATTAGAAGACTAGAGGTGGTAGAAGCCTTCAAAAAGTCAGGTAACAAGCCAGAATGGATGATCCTTGAGGCTATACCAGTAATTCCACCAGACCTAAGACCAATGGTTCAGCTAGATGGTGGTAGGTTTGCTACATCTGACCTAAATGACCTTTATAGAAGGGTTATAAACAGAAATAACAGATTGAAGAGGCTTCTTGAACTAGGGGCTCCAGAAATCATAGTTAGAAATGAAAAGAGAATGCTACAGGAGGCAGTTGATGCCCTGATAGATAATGGTAGAAGGGGTAGACCGGTTACAGGACCAGGTAATAGGCCTCTTAAGTCATTATCAGATATGCTAAAGGGTAAGCAGGGTCGTTTCAGACAGAACCTACTAGGTAAGAGAGTTGACTACTCTGGTCGTTCTGTTATCGTAGTTGGTCCAGAGCTTAAGTTCTACCAGTGCGGTCTTCCAAAAAAGATGGCTCTTGAACTATTCAAGCCATTCGTAATGGACAAGCTAGTAGAAAGAGGCTTTGCCCACAATATCAAGTCTGCCAAGACTATAGTAGAAAAGGTAAAACCAGAAGTGTGGGATGTACTTGAAGACGTAATTAAGAGCCACCCAGTACTACTAACCGTGCCCCTACCCTACATAGACTAGGTATTCAGGCCTTTGAGCCAGTCCTAGTTGAGGGTAAGGCAATCAAGCTTCATCCACTAGTTTGTACAGCCTACAATGCCGACTTCGACGGTGACCAGATGGCTGTCCACGTGCCACTATCAGTAGAGGCCCAGGCAGAGGCTAGATACCTAATGCTATCTGTGAATAATATACTAGCACCTAAGGATGGTGCTCCAATAACTACTCCTTCTCAGGACATGGTTCTTGGTTCATATTATTTGACAATAGAAGCCCAGGAGGGTGCAAAGGGAACTGGTTCAGTATTCAAGGACTACAATGAACTACTATTGGCATATTTCAACCACAAGGTAGAATTACATGCCCTTGTAAAGATGAGATTAACTCTAGATGATGGTAGGTCTTCCCTAGTAGAATCTACAGTTGGTAGGTTTATCTTTAATGAAGGTATACCTCAGGACCTAGGTTTTGTTGATAGGGATAAGGATCCGTTCAGCCTAGAGGTAGACTTCCTAGCAGACAAGAAGTCCCTAGGAAAGATTATAGACAAGTGCTTTAGAAAGCATGGAAATACTAAGACTGCAGAACTTCTTGACTATGTAAAGGCTATGGGTTACAAGTATTCAACAGTTGGTGGTATCACAGTTGCTGTTGCTGACATGGATATACCAGAAGCTAAGTATACATATATCAAGGAAGCTGAGGACCTAGTTGACAAGTATGAAAAGGCCTACAGAAGGGGTCTTATATCAAATGATGAAAGATACGAAAAGGTAATAGAAACTTGGACAGAAACTACTGATAAGGTAACTGATGCCCTAATGGATGGTCTAGACAGAATGAACAATATCTTCATAATGGCCCATTCAGGAGCCAGAGGTTCTAAGAACCAGATCAGACAGCTAGCAGGTATGCGTGGTCTGATGGCCAATGCATCAGGTAAGACAGTGGAAATACCAGTTAAGTCTAACTTCCGTGAAGGTCTATCAGTAATGGAATACTTTACATCTTCGCATGGAGCTAGAAAGGGTCTAGCCGATACAGCCCTTCGTACAGCCGATTCAGGTTACTTGACAAGAAGACTGGTTGACGTCAGCCAGGACGTTATAGTAAGGGATATAGACTGTGGAACAAAGAAACTACAGACGTATTTGCTATTAGGGATGGAAATGAAGTTATAGAAGACTTGAGAGACAGAATAATAGGTAGATACACTATAGACCCAGTTATTAACCCAGAAACTGGTCAGGAAGTGGTTCCAGGAGACCATATGATCTCAGAAGACGATGCAGATAAGATTATAGACTGTGGAGTTGAAAGGGTTAAGATCAGGACAGTTCTAAATTGTAAGACAGAACATGGTGTATGTGCTAAGTGTTACGGTAGAAACCTTGCTACTGGTAAGCCGGTAAATATAGGTGAAGCAGTAGGTATCATAGCTGCCCAGTCAATAGGTGAGCCGGGTACTCAGCTTACAATGCGTACCTTCCATACAGGTGGTGTAGCCGGTGGAGACATCACTCAGGGTCTTCCAAGAGTTGAGGAGCTTTTCGAAGCTCGTAAGCCAAAGGGTCTAGCTGTAATTACTGAAATATCAGGTAAGATAGAAGTTGATGAAACAGCCAAGAGAAAAGAGGTAGTAGTTACTTCAGAAGATGGCCAGGCAGAAGCTTACCAGATACCATATGGATCTAGGCTAAAGGTAAAGAACGGCGACTATATAGAAGCTGGAGAGCCTTTGACTCAGGGTTCTATTAACCCACACGATATAGTTAGGGTAAAGGGAATTGGCGGTGTACAGGACTACATCGTTAAGGAAGTACAAAGAGTATATAGGCTACAGGGTGTTGATATCAACGACAAGCATATAGAAGTAATAGTAAGACAGATGCTATCTAAGGTTAAGGTTGAGGATCCAGGTGATACAGACCTACTGCCAGGTGGATATGAAGAAGTTCTTACATACAATAAGTGCAATGAAGAAGCTCTTGAAAAGGGTCTAAGGCCAGCAGTGGCTAAGAGGGTCCTACTAGGTATTACAAAGGCTTCTCTTGCGACTGACTCATTCCTATCAGCTGCATCCTTCCAGGAGACTACAAGAGTCCTTACAGACGCTGCTATCAAGGGCAAAGAAGACCACTTGATAGGTCTAAAGGAGAATGTAATCCTTGGTAAGCTGATACCAGCAGGTACAGGTATGAAGAAGTACAGAAATATAGCGATAGAAAAGGACGTTGAAGAGGTTGTTGAAGAAGCTGTTGACGCAACAGAAGACGTGCACAGCGACTACGATCTAGATGAAATGATCTAGTGACTCAAGTATAGGGGTCATATGATATTAGCTGTATAATATTTAGCGTTGGTGAGAGAAAAAATTCTCTCCCAACGCTAATTTTTTTGTAGGAGTATGTATCTGTTTAGAGAGGACAAGTAGTACATAGACCCTTTAGATGTTGACCACTTACTTTTTGATTATAGACCTTGTGCAAACCACCCATTATACGGGCAATCTTTATTTTAAAAAAACCACTTATTTTTGTAAAAATTTTAAAAAGCTGTTTAAATATGATTAAAATAAGGTATAATAAGAATGAGAATTAATAACAGCTAGGTTTTTATCAGGGTCAAGAATGACCCTGTATATAAAAAAATAAAGAAAGTTTATAAAATAAGGAGGACTAGATATGAACCAGGAAAGACTAGAAACATTACAGGAACAGGTTAGATTTCCCCTAATAGGAACAAGGGCACCAGAATTTGAAGCTGTAACAACAAAGGGACCTATGCACTTCCCTAATGATTTTGAAGGCAAGTGGGTAATATTATTCTCACATCCAGCAGACTTTACACCTGTTTGTACTACAGAGTTTATGACATTTGCTAGCATGCATGATGAGTTCTCATCATATAATACTGAATTGGTGGGACTATCTATAGACTCATTACATTCACACCTTGGCTGGCTAGAAGCTATAGAAGGCTATACTTGGGATGGAATAGAAAAGCCAAAGGTTAAGTTCCCTCTAATAGCAGATATAAGAATGGAGGTAGCTAAGGCCTATGGCATGCTACAGGGAGAATCTGACACACATGCAGTGAGGGCAGTATTCTTTGTCGACCCAAATGGTATTATCAAGACAATCCTATACTATCCAGCATCACTTGGAAGAAACTTTGCTGAAATCAAGCGTGTCCTATTAGGACTGCAGAAGGCCGAAAAGGATGGAGTAGCCCTACCAGCTAACTGGGAGCCAGGCAAGGATGTAATAGTACCTCCACCAACAACTAGTGAAGAGGTAGAGCAGAGACATGAATTGGTTAAGGATACAAGCAAGTACAATATGCTAGACTGGTTCTTGACTTTTAAAAAGGATGATGGTAAGTAGGACATCGGTATATAAGGACTTAAAAAGACTAAACAAACCACATACAAAATAAATATAATTAGGGCTATTCACCACTGCTAAACACAAGGGTATAGCCCTTTTTACTTTGTCTCAAATCAAAAAGAGCAAATTAATAAAAATATAAGGGAAAAAAATATGATATACTATATATTAAACGTGTAAAAACTATAAAAGGATTTATTCATGGAAAGTACTAGCAAATAGGAGTTTATATGGTCAAGTTTGAAAGATTTTAAAAAGAAAATTATGAGGATCTATTGGATATGATGAAGCTATTTTTATAGGTCAGATGCAGTGTCTGATCCAATAGATGAGTCTGTTATAGAGAAGCTTTTAAAGGATATCCTATCGAGAGAATATTCTATAAGAGGATACGAAGCAAGGTTCAAAGGAAACCTAGTTGGATTTGGTATTGTAACTAGCTACTATGCTTCAGAGGTAGCGGGTATTACAATCCAGCTGGAGGATCTTTTTATAAGTGAAGACTATAGGTCTATGGGTATAGCCCAGGAATATTTTGCCAAGGTCAAAGATGACTTTCCTGAGGCAGCAAGGTATAGGCTGGAGGTCTGTGCAAGTAATCAGAGGGCTATAGACCTTTACAAAAGACTAGGTTTTGAGGTATTAGAGTATGTGCAGATGGTAGATGACCAGATTTAGGTCTATGTCGATATTAAGTTATATATGGAGGCGATTTTTATGTTGGATTACATTTATAGGGGGGACCTTGTCCCTCTTTTTTCATGGAACTAAAAATATAATTATAAAAAGAGGTTTAGAATTAAAGAGAGTAAAAAATCATAGGTAGAATACCTATGATTTTTAAGCGTCCTCGAGAGGATTCGAACCTCCGACCCCTCGCTTAGGAGGCGAGTGCTCTATCCAGCTGAGCTACGGGGACATATTATCAACTGTTACTATAACATATTAACATAAAACCGTATAAATTACCACCGTAAATTTAAAATAAGGATATCAATTTTTGAGATAAAGTATGATTAATTGACTTTTTAACTGAATATAATAAGCTATAGTTTGAGATATTTTTTTAGCAAAGATACAGGGAAGAGTCCCCAAAACTTAAATTATTTAATAGCTATAAAGACCGGTATTTGACAATAAATAATCAGGTATTATAAATAAAAATACAGAGCCGGAAGCTCTGTATTTTTACGAAAAATATCAGGTTTAAATAATACTCTTATGTTCTAAATAAGTTGGTTTGAGTGTACAAGTCTGTTTTGTTATTTATCTGTCCTTGTACTTATATTATAGCACTTATAAATAAAAGGTCAATAGCTTTTTAATATGTAAGATTATTTTACCAGCATTCTTCACATTTTACTTAATTAACTGGAAGTAAACTTTTGATTTTTATAAATGTGATTTTATTAACTTATATCCCAAAGAATTTTTAAAAAATAAACAAATATTCTTAAAATTCTTTTTGTCTAGCAATACAGACTAGGATACTAGTGGACATAAGACGTAGATGCAAAAAAACAGGTAGCTTAATCTACCTGCTTCATCATACGCTTTAGTATATCCAATTCTAATTTTTTCATCCTGATATCTATATTGGCAATTACGACAACTAGATAAATCCTATCCTCCATTTCATCCCACTTATAGGCAGATGAGGCTTGGATAGTGTATTTGGGGAAAAAGGCTAGGAAGTTCTTTGTAAGGGCCTGAGCCTTGGAGAAAAGGTCCTCCACGAGCTTATTATCATCCCAATCGAATTTTACACCAGGTACAAGGTCTTGTGTGGGGATAGATAGCTTAAAGGCCATAACATCCTCCCTCTTAGTTGCCTTGGTAAGGTCTGTCTCCACCTTGAACAGTGTTTTTTCCTGGATTTCATTTTTTATATCATCGCTGCTGATTAGATCTTCCCTAAAAAGTACGTACATAGTCCGCTCCTATAAAATAAAAAGTTAAAATTAATAAAAAGCACGCCTAGTAGGATTCGAACCCACAACTCACAGATCCGAAGTCTGCAGCTCTATCCAGTTGAGCTATAGGCGCACATGGTTTATAAATATTATAACATAGGACTTGGACCCTAGACAACTTGACTTTTGAGTGGGGGTATGCTATAAAGAATTTAATAAAATTACAAGTTGAATAAGTGTATGGCTCTTCTATTAGGTCATAGAAATTAAATATAAAAAAATTAATTTGAAGAGGTGTCCAGGACACCTTTTTTTGAAGGAGAATCAAATGAGAGAAAAAGTATTAGAAAGATTTTTTTAAAGTATACAGCAATAGACACCCAGTCAGATCCAGAGTCTAAAACCAGCCCATCCACAAGCAAGCAATTTGACTTGGCTAGGCTACTGGTTAAAGAGCTAGAAGACTTAGGTCTAGAAGACATAAGCCTGGATGAAAGGTGCTATGTAATGGCCAGGCTAGCAGCCAATGAGGAGGGTCTTGTACCAATTGGATTTATAGCTCATATGGATACCAGCCCAGACCTATCAGGTAAGGATGTCAAACCTAGGCTTATAGAAAACTATGATGGCGGAGACATAGTCTTGGATAAAGAAAGAGGGATAGTTACAAGTCTTAAAGATTATCCAGAGATAGGAGACTTCAAGGGCCAAACCATTATAGTGACTGACGGAAGCACCCTACTAGGGGCAGATGACAAGGCTGGTATAGCTGAAATAATGACAGGTATAGAATTTCTTGTCAATAATCCCCAGATAAGGCATGGTGATATAATGGTGGCCTTCACACCAGATGAAGAAATAGGCTGTGGGGCAGATTATTTCGATGTAAATAAGTTTGGAGCCAAGTATGCCTATACATTCGATGGGGGCCAGGTGGGTGAGCTAGAATATGAAAACTTCAATGCAGCATCCGCCGTGGTAAAAATACAGGGTAGGAATGTCCATCCAGGATCAGCCAAGGGAAAGATGGTCAACTCTATCTATATAGCAGGTAAGGTCATGGAGGCCTTTCCAGAAAACAAGAGACCAGAGACTACAGAGGGCTATGAAGGCTTTTTTCACCTTAATGATATAAAGGGGTCTACTGAGGAGACAGTCCTTAATTATATAATTAGGGACCATGACAGGGCCAAGTTTGAAGACATGAAGGCCTTCTTTGAGGCTACCATTTCGGACCTATCCAAGGAACATGGTGGGAGGATTTCTCTTACAATCCAAGACTCCTATTATAATATGAGGGAGGCAATAGAGGACCATATGGAGGTAGTAGATATAGCTGTTAAGGCCATGGAGAACTTGGATATAGAGCCAAGGATAATACCTATAAGAGGGGGGACTGATGGGTCTCGCCTATCCTTTATGGGCCTACCTTGTCCCAACCTATTTGCAGGAGGAATCAACTTTCATGGCAGGAATGAAATGATAAGCCTTGAGGCCCTTGAGGCTGGGGCAAGACTTTTGATTGAAATAGCAAAGGAGTGGGCAAAAAAATAGGTGTATATAATGTTTGACACAAGCCTGAAAAGTGGGTATAATAGGGGCTAGAGTTTTCTTGTCACCTGCTTAAAAAACAAGATATAGAGTTTTCTTGTCACCTACTTAAAAAACAAGGATGTGGTTAAATGAATCGTTACAGTATAATTGACGATAAAAATCCAAGAGAGATAGTATTACTGCGTTCTCATCCGTGTAGATGGGGACGCTGTTTTTTTTGTGATTATATCGCCGACAACTCAATTGATGAAGAAGAAATGATTAGTGTGAATAAGAAGGTCCTAGAAGATGTCAAAGGTTTGTATGGAAAGCTAGAAGTAATTAATTCAGCCTCGGTATTTGAATTGCCTAAACAGACCTTAGAGGACATCAGAGACCTATGTAGGACCAGGGGAATCAAGGAGATATTCTTTGAGGCTTACTACAACTATAGGACTAGGTTAGATGAAATTAGAAAGTATTTTGATGGGATAGAGGTATCCTTTAAGTGTGGTATTGAAACCTTTGATGATGGTTTTAGAAATGGCTACTTGAACAAGAACATAGAGTTTAAGGATGCCAAAGAGGTGGCTTCATATTTTGAAAATATCTGTCTCCTAGTGGGAATCCAGGGACAGACAAGAGAGATGATAGACAGGGACATGAAACTTCTACAGGAGAATTTTAAGAGGGGGCTGTATCAATATTTATGTAGAAAATACCACCCCAGTAAAGAGAGACCAGTCTATAATTGATTACTTCAGAGACCAGTATTCCTATATGGATGATATGGAAAATATTGAAATTCTCTGGAACAATACAGATTTTGGTGTAGGAGGAGAGTAAAAAATATGAATGCAAAAACTTTAGTAAGTAGAAAACTACTAGTAAGGCAGGCCATGATAGCTGCCATTTATGCGGTCCTTACATGGATGATTCCATCACTTTCTTATGGACCTATCCAGTTCAGGATATCAGAGGTAATGACCCTCTTGGCATTTTTCAATCCAGAGTATATAGTGGGTTTGACTGTAGGTTGTGCAATTTCAAACCTTTTGTCATCCCTAGGCATGATAGATGTTGTGGTTGGGACCCTAGCATCTTTCTTGGCCCTAACCGCTATGTCAAAGATAAAAAATATATGGATAGCATCCCTGATGCCAGCTGTATTTAGTGTCTTAATAGGTTTAGAGATAGTATTTATATCACCAGAGCCGGTTTCATTTATAGTGGTAACAGCCCAAATAATGCTGTCTGAATTCATTATAGTGACAATCTTGGGCGTACCCCTATTTAAAAACCTTATGAAGAATTCAACCTTTAAGAATTTAATTTCATAGACCATCGATTTTTTTCAAGTTTATTCATTCTATAGCCGCCTAGAAAAAAGTTTGTCTAGGCGGCTTTAAAAATAAGTGGGCGAAAAAGCATTGAAATCATTGACAAAAAGAAAGATAGTGTGGTATTTTATTTTTAGACGGCCGAATAGAGTCGTCAATTTGAGGTGTAAAAATACAATTTTTGGAAGGTAATAGTTACTTGATTTTTTTCAGGAAGCTATATCATCATATAAAAATCAAATTTGGAGGTGTAACAGATGAGAGTTAAAGTAACTTTAGCGTGTACAGAATGTAGTCAGAGAAACTACAACACAACTAAGAATAAGAAGAACAATCCTGACAGAATTGAACTACAGAAGTATTGTAAGTTCTGTAAGAAGCACACTACTCATAAGGAAACTAAGTAATATTGCTAGGTAAAGGATGTGAGTGAATGGCAAAGGAAAATGTACAAGTATCAGAAAAAAAAGTAGGGTTTATAAAGGGTACGGTTCAGGAGCTTAAAAAGGTAACTTGGCCTACAGCAGGAGAACTTGCAAGTAAGACTGGTGTAGTACTTGGAGTTGTTATTGTTTCTACCCTATTTGTATGGCTAGTAGATTTAGGATTATCAAAGGCACTTAGTCTATTGATTAGGTAGTCGATTGATCTTAATCGTTGAAAGGAATATTTTGATGTCAGAAGAAAGAGATATGCAATGGTATGTTGTTCATACTTATTCCGGTCATGAAAACAAAGTAAAAACTACAATTGAAAACACTGTAAAGAACAGGGGAATGGAAAATATTATCGAAAAGGTAATAGTTCCTACAGAAGATGTAGTAACAACTACAAAGACTGGCAAGGAAAAGATTAGTCAGAGGAAGGTATTTCCAAGTTATGTTATCGTAAAGATGGAGATGACTGATGAATCTTGGTACGTTGTCAGAAACACTAAGGGCGTTACTGGGTTTGTAGGTCCTGGTTCAAAGCCAGTCCCACTAACAGTTGATGAGGTAAGAGCTATGGGAATAGAGCTTCCAGCATCAAAGATAGTTAGCGGTGAAATTGATTTAAACCCAGGTGATACAGTAAGGGTAATTAGTGGTGCTTTTGTCGACAATGTCGGAGAAGTAGAAGATGTAAACATTGAGAAAAAAGAAGTAAAAGTCTATGTAAATGCATTTGGTAGGAAGGCTTTAGTAACACTAGGGCTTGAAAATATAGAAAAAATATAAGGAGGTGCAACACAATGGCTAAGAAAATAATAGGTCAGATTAAGCTACAGATACCTGCAGGAAAGGCCACTCCAGCTCCACCAGTTGGTCCAGCACTAGGACAGCACGGTGTGAACATAATGGCTTTCACAAAGGAATTTAATGCTAAGACAGCAGATCAGGCAGGCATGATTATACCAGTTGTAATCAGTGTATACCAGGATAGGTCTTTCAGTTTCATAACTAAGACACCACCAGCTGCTGTACTAATCAAGAAGGCTATCAACCTACAGTCAGGTTCTGGAGAACCAAACAAGAAGAAGGTTGGTAAGATAACATCAGCTCAGGTTAAGGAAATAGCTGAGTTAAAGATGAAGGACTTAAATGCTGCTACAGTTGAATCAGCTATGAAAATGATCGCTGGTACTGCTAGAAGTATGGGTGTAGAAGTAGTTGACTAATTAGTCGACAACACTATAAAGACGGTGTCTTTATAAGTGGGAGGTTAAAAACCGTATTACCACAAGGAGGATTATTAAAATGGCAAAAAAAGGTAAGAGATACGCTGAGGCGTTTGCAAAAGTAGACAGAAGCGTTTACTATGATGCTTCACAGGCTCTAGGGCTAGTAGTTGATACTGCAAGTGCTAAGTTTGATGAAACAGTTGAAGCCCACATCAAGTTGGGTGTTGACTCTAGACATGCTGACCAGCAGGTTAGAGGTGCTATCGTGTTACCACACGGTACAGGTAAGACAAAGAGAGTATTAGTTTTCGCTAAGGGTGAAAAGGCTAAGGAAGCAGAAGCTGCAGGAGCTGATTTTGTAGGTGCTGAAGAACTAGTTCAGAAGATCCAGGGAGAAAACTGGTTTGACTTTGATATAGTTGTTGCTACTCCAGATATGATGGGTGTAGTAGGTAGACTAGGTAGAGTACTTGGTCCCAAGGGATTAATGCCAAACCCTAAGTCTGGTACAGTTACATTTGATGTAGCTAAGGCTATTGATGAAATCAAGGCTGGTAAGGTTGAATATAGACTAGACAAGACTAATATCATCCACGTTCCAGTTGGTAAGGCATCATTCGGTCAGGAAAAATTATTCGATAACTTCAAGGTTCTTATAGAAGCTATAATCAAGGCTAAGCCATCTGCTGCTAAGGGTCAGTACCTTAGAAGTGTAACAGTTGCTTCTTCAATGGGACCTGGTGTAAAGGTAAACCCAGTTAGAGTTACTGAATAATTAAAATACTGTTGACACAGGTTGACATATGTGATATATTGTCAATGTTAAAGAAGAATAGATTTGCCGTAGACAGTGGGTGCGTAAGCTTAATTTCCCACCGAGGTTGCGATATACGTGATACTTGCGCCCTTGTTGTCTGCTGATGACAAGGGCTTTAATATTTATACGGTAAGTGCTAAACTTTATTTTTGTGAAGGAGGTGCACTAAGAATATGAGTAAGGCTATAGAATTAAAATCAGCTGTAGTTGCTGAGATAGCTGAAAAGCTTGAAAAGGCTGCTTCTGTTATCGTTGTAGATTACAAGGGATTAACAGTTGAGCAGGTTACAGATTTGAGAAGTCAGATGAGAGAAGCTGGTGTTGATTACAAGGTATACAAGAATACTTTGGTAAGAAGAGCTGCTAGCCAGATTGAAGGTGAAGCATTTGCTAACTTCAACGATGAGTTACTAGTAGGACCAAACGCAATAGCATTCGGATACGAAGATGCAGTTGCTCCAGCTAGAGTACTTAAAGCTTTCATGGATAAGAACCCTAACAAGATCACTCTAAAGATGGGTGTAGTTGAAGGTGAATTCTATGATGAAGCAAAGATCGTTTCTCTTGCGTCTATACCATCAAGAGAAGAACTTATCGCAAAACTTCTTGGCAGCTTGAAGGCTCCAATGTCAAACTTTGTTTACTTATTGGATGCTGTTGCAAAGAAGCAGGACGAAGAAGCTACAGAAGCTTAATAAATCTACCTACTGGGTAGGTTAAGGCTGCCAGGTGGCAGTATAAATCAGCGAGAAATCGCAAGGGACACATTTAAATTTAGAAAAACAAATAATACACGGAGGTGCAATATAATGACAATAGAACAGATTTTTAGAAGCTATAGAAAACATGAAAGTGTTAGAATTAAATGAATTAGTTAAGGCTGCAGAAGAAAAATTTGGCGTATCTGCTTCAGCTCCAGTTATGGTTGCTGGTGCTGCTGCTGGTGCTGCTGCAGGTGGAGAAGAAAAGAGCGAATTCGACGTTATCTTAACTTCAGCTGGTTCTTCAAAGGTTGGAGTAATCAAGGAAGTTAGAGGTATAACAGGTCTTGGTCTTAAGGAAGCTAAGGAAGTTGTTGACAACGCTCCAAAGGCTGTTAAGGAAGGCGTGTCTAAGGAAGAAGCTGAGCAGATCAAGGAAAAATTGGAAGCTGCTGGTGCAACAGTAGAAGTTAAATAATTAAAGATTTAATTTGCTTGTTAAAAAGGGTTGTCTGTATCGTTAGGATCGGGCGGCTCTTTTTTAATATAAGCCCAAGGGTGTGGTGGCCAGAATCACTGGCTGGCAACCACAGGACTAGGCTTTGTACTTGTAAGTGAGGTAGATTATGAAAGAATATAGATTTATACTGGCTGGCTATACTAGGAGGTCTAATAAGGGTGTCCATATACTTAACATAAGTCTTGATAAGCCAGAGATAGATGGCTTAAACTCAAAAGATACTATAGGGTCAGGACCTGGTAAGAGGGAAGAAACACCATATATGAGCCTAGTAGATTCTGACGTCAGGGACCATAGTAGACTGCTATTAAATATAGAGGACCCTTCCTATATGGCACTAGATGCCGATAAACTCTTTGTCCTTAGCTCTGGGGATGAAGGAGGAGTAAAGGCCTATAATTTTGATAGGAAGAGGGAAGTGCTTAGACCTATAGGAGGTGTGGATATGCTCGGTAAGGCTCCATGTCACCTATATTTTGACAGGGATAAGTCTCTTATATATGCCAGCAACTACCACCTAGGCAGGTTGGACATCCTATTATTGAACGAGGACGGGTTGAGTCTGGCTGGGTCTATATGTCTTGAAGGTAGAGGTCCGATCAGTCCAAACCAGGATGGACCAAGGTGTCACATGGCAATCAAGGATCCTAGCGACAGGTTTACCCTAGTGGTAAACCTGGGTGGAGACAGGGTTGAGACCTACTACATAGATACTGAGGGATATGACCTCGTTTCAAGCTACCATACAAGACCTGGTATGGGTCCTAGGCACATGGTCTTTGGACCAGGAGGTAGATATGCATATCTTATGGGGGAATTAGACTCCACAGTAGAGGTTCTGGCCTATGATAGTGCCAAGGGAATACTAAAGTCTATAAGTAGGGTTTCAAGCCTTCCTGAGGGCTCTGAGAGCTTCACAGGTAATAGTGGGGCTGCTATTAAGGTGACTAAGCTTAAAAATGAATTGGGCAAGTATAACCTATACGTATCAAATAGGGGGCATAATAGTCTTAGTGTCTATGAGATAGGTGATGGTGGCAACCTGAATTTCTTACAAAAATATAGGGTACTGGAGGAAAAAAATCCTAGGATTTTTGCCCTAAGTCCCGACGATAGATTTATCCTAGTCGGCCACCAGGATTCAGAGGACATAGTTCTATTTGAAAGGTTGGGAGAGGGACGTCTACTAGAAGGGAAAAAGCTCAAATCTAGGCTGGATGAAATCGTATGTATAATCCCTATAGATTAATTTATTAATTGCAAAAGGCAGGTTTTTTTAAAAAAGAATAAAAAGGGGATAAATCTGTGTATATGTGGATAATTTAGATAATTTTTTTCCACAATTACTACTTTTTATCATTCAGTTATGGTATAATTAAGTATTAGAATGTAGGTGTATTTTGCATGATGCAATTTAGACACCTTTAAGGTAATTAATAATGAATTTATAAATAGAGATTGGAAGATGTATATGAAAAAAAGTAAGCTTTTAGCACTTAGTGCGGTGATGATAGTGGCTAGTGCCACGGCATATAGTACATATGCTGCAGATACTGCTAGGTCAGGCAAGGCTAGTATTGAGTGGACATTGTCATTTTTGAAGAAGCAAGAAAATCAGCGTATTGACGATGTGGAAGAAGAAATCAACAAGGTAAATAAGGATACTTCTATCACTAAGTTTGATATGACTAAGGCCAAGTCTAGGTTTGATGATGTGGTCTTTCTTGGTGACTCTATAACGGAATACTTAAGACAGGCCAATATACTTGATTCTACTAGTATTCTGGCTAGCAAGGGCGAGCATGTAAATCAGGCTAGCAAGCACCTTGATGAAATCAAAAATCTAAAGCCAAAGCAGATAGTAATCCTATATGGGGCGAACGACCTGAATACTCAGACACCAGAGGCCTTTAAGGAGAACTATATAAATCTGGTTAAGAAAATCCAGAAGGTTGATCCAGGCGTAAAGATATACCTACAGGCTCCTCTGGCTGTAAATGAGACGATTACTAGGGCCAAGGACGACAGGATCAACAATGAGAATGTAAAGATTCTTATTCAAAAAACTAAGGCTGTTGCATCGGCGACAGGGGCCAACTTCCTACCTTCAGATGGCTTGATAACATCAAAGAACCTATATGAGCCAGATGGTATCCATCTAAAGTATGATTTTTACAAGAATTGGCTATACTTCTTGAGTGAAAATATATAGGGGAGGTGGACTAATTGGATAATAAAGATAAGAATAAGAAAAAAATCCTGCTAACGATCCAAACCAGGGCCAGGGAGTAAACTACGAACAGACTGCCAGGCTGAGAATAATAAAGAGTGAGGAAATAGAGGCAGACTTAAAGGGAAAGACTATTAAGAATAAGCTAAACAAGATTAAGCCCATGAAGACAAGCTCAATCTATAGGAAGAAGTACCTGGTACTAGCCTTGGTAGTAGTCCTAATTTTTGTATTGGCCTACCAGCTTGTAAAGGTTAAAAACCTTGACTTTGCAACACTTGGAGCTAATATTGAAAAGAAGGTAAGTATGGAGAACTTCGTCAAGGGTAATGACCTTAGTTTGAGAAAGCTATATGGTATAAACAAGATAGAGGTTGAAAAGTATATTTCATATGTTCCAAAGAGTAATATGATGGCTAATGAAATTCTTATAGTAAAGGCCAAGCCGGAGTATGCTGATGCCATACTGGCAAGGATACAGAAGAGGGTGGATGCCCAGTCAAAGAGCTTCAAAAAAACTATGCACCAGACCAATACAAGATAATGAGCTCTAGTGTTTTGAAGAAGAAGGGTGACTACATCTACTTCATATCCTATGAGAATGTAGATTTAATAAATAAAATTATAAAGGCAAATTATGAGTAGGGAGGGAAGATGATTGAGTTTTACTAGTTTAACATTTTTTTATTTTATTTCTTCCCTGATAGCAATTATATTGTATTCTATAGTGCCGAAAAAGGTTTAAAAATGGCCTATTATTGCTGCTGAGTTTGTTTTTCTACAGCTGGGGAGACCCTAGATACCTATTGTTGATAATGGTGTCTATAGTCGTTACCTGGTTTGGAATTAAGTTTATCCACTCCAGGCGACAAAAGAGGGAGGAAGCCAGGTTTTATTTTTGTGTCTATTGGTATTTAATTTATCTATATTGGCATTTTTTAAGTATTATGGATTCCTAATAGACAACGTAAATATGATATTTAGGACTAATTTACAGATAGTAGATTTAGGCCTTCCTTTTGGTATATCCTTCTATACATTTAAGATTATTTCGTATATGGCGGATGTATATACGGGTAAGACTCCTCTACAGAAGAGTTTTACAAACTTTGCCCTATATGTTTGCATATTCCCACAGGTAGGGGCTGGTCCTATTGTCCAGTATTCAGATATGGCCAAGGAGCTCTTGGTTAGAAGGCCATCACCTGACCTATTTGGTAGGGGGGTTGAAAAGTTTATACTTGGACTAGGCAAGAAGGTTCTAATAGCCAACAACCTAGCCTTGGTATGGTCTAGTGTCAAGGCTAGTCCAGATTTGAAGATGTCTGCTATGACAGCCTGGTTGGGTATTATAGCCTTTACCCTACAGATATACTTTGACTTTAGTGGTTATTCAGACATGGCCATAGGTCTAGGTAATATGTTTGGCTTTAAGTGGGCAGAAAACTTTAACTATCCATATATTTCCAAGAGTGCCACAGAATTTTGGAGAAGGTGGCATATATCTCTAGGAAATTGGTTCAAGACCTATATATACTTCCCTCTAGGTGGTAGCAAGTGTTCTCCAAGAAAGCACCTAAGGAATATATTTGTAGTATGGATGGTTACAGGTTTGTGGCATGGTGCCAGCTGGAATTTCGTGGTATGGGGTCTGTATTTTGGACTTATTATATACCTAGAAAAGATCAAGATAGGCAAAATATTAAAGAAGCTAAGCTCAAAGGTCCAGCTTTTATACTGCTTACTAATAGTAGTTTTGGGTTGGGTAATGTTCGACCTAGAGGGAGTATCTCAGATAGGACGCTTCTATAGCAGGCTGTTGGTATTCGGCTCTAGCGGACTTATAGACGGAAATGCCCTATACATACTAAAGACTTCATGGAAGCTGTTTGTATTGGCTATTATAGGTGCGAGTCCTTTTGTATTAGGCTTGATAAACAATGTTAAGAGTAGGTTTGGAAGGGGTGGATATGCCTTTTTGTCAGTATGCTATTTATTGATATTCCTTCTATCAGTAGCCTCCTTGGTAGGAGATAGTTACAGCCCATTCTTATACTTTAAATTTTAGGTGGAGGTGAAGTAAATGAATAAAAAAATACGTTATGAAGAACCCAAGATGCCTGAAAGCCTAAGAAAGTTAATGGAAATAGAGGACGAAAGACCTAGGAAGAAGAAAAGACCTGAAGAGGGTCCTAGAAATACTACAAAAAATTGTCAAAAAGAGACCTAGTCAAGCTAGCTCTACTAATAGGGTGAAGAAGACTAGACCAAGTCAAGAGAGGACAGAAAGGCCCAAAAAATCAAGTAGTCAGCCTTCAAATCAGGCTGTGAGAAAGACTGCAAGACCAGCAGGCCAGCCTCCTAGGCAGGCGTCAAAGGCCAGACCAAGCACTAAGGCCCAACCGACTAGGAATCCTAGACCAAGACCTGAACAGGATGGTCAGAGGAAGTCAAGCCAGGCTAGACCGAGCCAAGCAAGGCCAACAAGTAAGGCCAGGCCAAACCAGAGGGCTAATAAGCCTAAAAAGAGACCAGTAGCTAGACAGTCAAAAAGAAGACCTATGAACTTAAGGTCTATACCTTCAACTATCCTATATGGATTTACCTTGCTTATAAACTTCTTAGTATCGGGTGGTGACAAGAATAAATACATAAAGGGAGATAGGAGAGAAAAGCTAGATAAGAGGTTCTACAGAATATTGCCAGTTGCCTTTGTAGGATTAACTGTCTTGATAATGCTAGCGGTCCTAGTTCATAGGGACCAGACTACTTCTCTGGCAGAAAATAGGGAACTAGAGCAAAAGCCTAAGTTTACAATATCATCCTTTGTGACTGGAAAGTATTCTAGCAAGCAGGCTAGCTATATGTCAGACCAGTTCCCAAATAGGGCTGGCTTTATTAAAACTAAGGCCAACCTAGATAGGTTAATGGGCAAGAAGGAGATAAATGGTGTCTATCTTGGGGCGGATGGCTATCTGATGGAGGGCTTCAAGGCTGAAGATCCAAATATAACTAAGATAAAGGTAGATGCTATCAATAAATTTGCTAGCTCAAATAAGAGTCTGAAGGTGTCTATGATGCTTGTTCCTAATAAGGTTGACATATATAGCCACCTAATGCCTAAAAACGCTCCTGTGGACTCTCAGACGGATTATTTGAAGGCTGTATCATCCATGTTAAGCAACAAGGTAAGGATGGTAGATGTGGAGCAGACCTTCAATAAGCTAAAAAATAGTGAGCAACTATACTACAAGACTGACCACCACTGGACTACTGATGGTGCCTTCCATGCATACACAGACTTCTGTAAGGCACTTAATATACAGCCAACTGGACAGAATAGCTTCAACAGGTCTCAGGCATCTGATTCCTTTAGGGGTAGCCTTTACTACAAGACTGGGGCTGAAATCGGCAAACCAGAGGACATCTACCTGTATCTTACACAGGACAATGCACCAGTAATAACAAAGTACTATGATACTAAGAAGAAGGTGCCAAGTCTTTATGATTCATCTAAGTTATCAGGTAGGGACCAGTATGAGGTATTCACTGGAGGCAACCACTCACAGATTAAGATTAGGACGAGTGTTGAGACGGATAGAAAAAAATCTTGGTTATTAAGGATTCATATGCAAATGCTATGATACCTTTCCTAGCTACAAGCTTTTCTGAGATAAATGTCGTTGATATGAGGTACTTTACTGGAAGTCTTAGCGATGTTATAAACAATAACGAGGTGACAGATGTATTGTTCCTGTACAATGTAAATACATTTAACTCTGACTCTTCAATATTGAGTATAAATGAGTAACCAGTTTACAATAAGGCTTTTGAATAATTGAAATAATATAGATTTACAAAGAGGGAGGCTGTATCCTAATGATACAGACCTCCCTTTACTAGATGCATGAATTTAGATGAAATAGACCAGTAAAAAGAGAGACCGGATTTACCTGTCTCTCAGAAGTAATTTTTCTATTTATGGGGCAAGCAAGCCCAAATATATAAGCGTATCAATATAAGGCTCTAATCGGGCATATTAGAGTAAATATCCGTTATGCTATCCTTTACCTTGTCGCTCTTGTTCAAAGGCTTTCTAGGGGCATTCTGCGAGCTCATATAGGGTGTATTCTGCTGGAAGCCACCACCACTTATAATTCCTCTTAGGAATGTGACCTCATTCTTCATGTATTTAAACTCTATCAGCATCCTCTCAAGAGCTTGGCTCTTGGTAGAAATGTTGTTGTCGTCCATATAGTCCTGTATCAAGTCGTCGAGGTCAGGACTGATGTAGGAAGTTAATCTAATTCTATTATTTTTCAAGTCCTATCCACCAACTCTCTTATTTTTCAAGCTTTACACCGACTTCATATAGACCCTTAGAAGTAGCCATCTGACTGTCATCTACCATTTTGTACTTGGAGTCAAGCTGAAGATTAAGGGCAGTTCCTCCTGAAACAAATATTTCCATCTCGCCTAGGTTGTTCCAAGTTTCCTCTATGATTTCGTTAGTATCATCAGAAGTTAACTTGTAGGCTAATTCCTTTAGATCTGGATAGTCATCAGCTGTGTCTATTTCTGGTAGACTCTTAGTAATACCAAGGTCTACAAGTTTCTTTTGTACTATTTTTAGGGCATTTTGGTTGCCTGATTCAATAGTTGTACTTAGTTTATCGTTGAATTTGAAGCCCTTGTCAAAGTAACTAAGCTCAGTAGTTCTAAAGCCTATATTTACCATACCAACAGGGTTGTTTTCGTTAATCCTATTGCCCATAGCATATATAAGGGCAGCATCTGCCTCTCTAAATATATTTACATTTTCTATTTTTATAGTCTTAACACTATTGTTTATCTTGTTCTTTACAACTATTGTAGAGTCCCTGTATTCCTTCTGGACTTCCTTAAGTGTACTTTTCTTGAAAATCTTGTATGGAACGCCTAGAATAAGGCTTACATTGTCTGACACAGCTATTTCGCTAAGGGCAGCGCTAATAAGTATTCTAACAACCGGGGAAACCTTGCTATCACCGGCATTTCTAATACATTTCATACTTTCCTTTTCTGATAGGTCGCCTACAAAATACTCATTTCCATCAAGCTCTATATAGATTGGATTTTCCTTGTAGTCATCTAGGGAGATGTTTCTACCATCACCGTATACGCTTTTGAATAGACAAGAATATTCCTTGTCATTGTATAGGGAATAACCCTTCACATATCCTCTACCTATGTCTAATCCTATTATCTGTGTGTCCATTTTTGTTTCCTCCTTCTTTTTATTTACATTAGTCGCCATTTTAAGGCCTTCTCCTATTACTTCCTCTTTTTTATTTTCCTTCTTTTTTTGTCTTACAGGCTTTTTTGTGACTTTTTCTTCTAGCCTTCCTTCTATAGCCTCTTTTCATCTATATTGCCTTCTACAATATTATTGTCTTGAATTTGATTTTTATCATAATTCTATAGCTCCTTTGCCTACTTATTATAACATATTAGTACCCTAAATAGCTACACTTTTTATTTAAATATATAAAAATAGTTCCTAAAAAGACACTAAAAATTATAAAAAAAGTATATTTTTAGGTACTAATAAGTAACTATTTTATTATAACAAAATAAAATAGTGTCTATATAGGAACTGAATAGGTAATCAAAGAGGTTTTTTATGGATTTATTTTTATGGATTTATAATTAAAAACAATAATTGAAAAAAATTTGGTATATTTATATAAATTTGACCAAATAGAATTCGAGTTGAAAAATGTCTAGACATAAACGAATAAGAATATATAGAATGTGAAAGAGTATTCAATATATATAATCCATACAGTATTTTAAAGGTATAATTGTAGGGAAAGTAGAAATATATATGTAAGGTATTCTATGTATATGAAATAGGATTCTATCAAGAAAAAGCTGGTTAGTAACTAAGGGTATGAATAAACTTAGACCTAGTTATAAATATGTACGAGAAATTAGTGGAGGTGACAAGTATGAACAATATAATGGACTATTTAGACTGGAGAGGGGATATAGGCTTTGACCAAGATGGACTCAATGAAGTGGATAATCTGATCTTCTCCATGGTGGCATATTTAAATTTTGATATGATAAGAGGGGCTCAGACTATAGAGGAAGCCTCTAAGGCCTATAAAGATTCTAAAAAAAGAGGGACAAGTAAGGAATCAAGAGATTTTATAAAGAAGATAGAAAGGCTTTTGGATAAGCTTGCCAAGACTCAAAGATACAGAGGGGTAACAATATCGGATTATATGTACAAGTATGATCACGATAATGAGAGTCAGTTTTGTGCGATGACCTTTAGCTTAGGGGATTGGATATATGTAGCCTATAGGGGGACAGATGAAAGCTTGGTTGGATTTAAAGAGGATTTCAATATGTGCTTTTCAGCCCCTGTAATGGCCCAGAAGGATGCAGTGGCCTATCTTAGACAGGTTCTTAATAAGTATAGGGACCAAGAGGTTTATACTGGTGGTCACTCCAAGGGAGGTAACCTAGCAGTGTATTCCCATGTCGGCATAGATGGGGAATATAGGAAGAGGATAGTCAAGATATTTAATAATGATGGGCCAGGATTTACAGAAGAAATATTAAAGACCCCTGCCTACAGGGAGACGACCAAAAAGGTCATAAAACTCCTACCACATGGGTCGGTAGTTGGAATCCTTATGGATGATGAGGAAGAGTACTCTATAGTAAAGGCCAAGGGTGATAATGGTATAGTCCAGCACGATGGATTTAACTGGGATATTAAGGGAACTAAATTTGTTAAAAAAGATAAGTTCACAGACCAGTCAATCCGTATTAATCAAACCCTAAAGCTATGGCTTGCCAGTCTTGACAGGGAAGAAAGAAATAAGTTTATAGATGAATTTTATGGCCTAATAGTTAAGTCTACTGATGCCAGCATTCTGGGTGATATATCAGGCAAGGAAATACAGTCTGCCCTAGCTATAGTCAAGAATATAAATAGCATGGATGAAGAAAGCAAGGAGATATTGGTTTCTGCCATAAAGAAGCTTTTAAAGAGTACTTCAGAGGCAAGGGGCAAACTATCCATGAAAAAAAAGCTCCAAAAAAAGGCCGGGGAAATCATGAAAATAAAAAGTAAGAAGAGGCTATAGAAGTCATTTATAGCCAAAAAAATCTTGTAATGGACCTCTATTTATGGTAAGATAATCAATGAAGGTGCTGGAAAGGTCGTACAGAGATGCGGCTGCACTAAAAAATAGATTAAGTCTTTTAAGCTGGTCCAGAGAGACTGGTAAGGATAGGGCCCGAGAGGCCTAAAATAGAGGATTGTACTAGACAATCATAGCTTATGGAGCATATTTTATCCTTATACCCTTGTATCTCAACCGGGTGTAAGGATTTTTTTGTACCTAAAAGCCTTAATCAGACAGGAGAGTATGTATGATAAATGGAAAGAGTAGATTGATGGTGGCAATAGACACTGACAACTATGAGAAGGCAGTAGAATTAATTGATAGACTAGATAATAGTGTAGACATATTCAAGCTGGGGCTTGAAAACTACATAGCATCTAGGGGTAAGACTCTAGACTACCTAAAGTCTAAGGGTAAGAGGGTGTTTTTGGACTTGAAATTTCACGATATACCTAATACTATGATGTCAGCTGTAAAGGCCTGCATCAAGGATGGTGTATGGCTGATGACAATTCATGTATCAGACTATGAAGGAATGAAGATGTGTGCAGACATAGCTAAGGAGGAAGCAGCTAGACTAGGTATAGAAAAACCCCTGATTGTAGGAGTAACAGTACTTACATCTATGAGTGACGAAGACTTGGCAAGTGTGGGCTGTAGCCTATCTACTAGGGAGGCTGCTATAAAGAGGGCCAAGCTAGCCAAGGATGCAGGTCTAGACGGTGTTGTATGCTCAGCCCAGGAAGTAGCCGATATAGTTGAAGCCTGTGGTAATGATTTTGTGACAGTGTGTCCAGGAATAAGGCCAAAATCTGCTGAACTTGGTGACCAGAAGAGGGTTGTAACACCTAGTCAGGCTATAAAGAATGGGGCCAAGCTCCTGGTGGTTGGAAGGCCTATAACTAGAGCAGAAAATCCAGCTGGGGCTGCAGACCAGATAGTTGAAGAAATAGAAAAGGCATTAGTATAAATCTTGATTGGGTTACTCTGGCCACAGGGGCAAGAGGGCTACCTAGTTTCATTAAAAGGAGAGCATCAGATGAAGGGAAGATTAATTTTAGAAGACGGAACGATTTTTGAAGGCAAGGCCTTTGGTTATATTGAGGATAGCGTTGGAGAGGTAGTATTTAACACTTCTATGACAGGCTACCAGGAAATACTTACGGACCCATCTTACTACGGTCAGATAGTTACAATCACATACCCATTGGTGGGTAACTATGGTATAAATCTAGAAGACAAGGAGTCAGATGGTATAAAGGTAAGTGGATTTATAGTTAGAGAAAAGAGCGATATGCCATCAAATTTCAGGTGCGAGATGGATATAGATACATACCTAAAGCAGAGTAAGGTAATAGGCCTTGAGGGCATAGATACAAGAGCCCTTACAAAGATTCTAAGAAACAGAGGAACAATGAGGGGTATAATAACTACTGAACACACTAAGCTATCCGATGTAAAGTCAAAGATAGAGGCCTTTGACAACAGTCAGGCAGTAAGGATGGTAGGCAGGAAGGCAGTAGAGCATATAGCTGGACCTGGCAAGAGGGTGGCTATAATGGACTATGGAGTTAAGGAAAATATAATCAGAAACTTTGCAGGAAGGGGATGCGACATTACAATATTCCCAGCAGAGACGGGCTATGAAGAGGTCTTGGCTATAGATCCAGACCTAGTATTCCTTTCTAATGGACCTGGAGATCCTGCAGACCTGGAGGATATAGTTGAAAATGTTAGACAGATGATAGGCAAGAAGCCAATAGTTGGTATATGCCTAGGCCATCAGATACTAGCAATAGCCCTTGGTGGTAAGACAGGAAAGCTAAAGTTTGGTCACAGGGGAGGAAACCACCCAGTTAAGGACTTTGAAGAAAATAAGATATTTATCACATCTCAAAACCACGGCTACTATGTAACTGAGGTTCCTCAGGACATGACAGTTACTCAGATAAACCTAAACGATAATACTGTTGAGGGCATGAGGCATAATACTCTTCCAATTTACAGTGTTCAGTACCATCCAGAGGCTTGTCCAGGACCACTTGATAGTGAGTATGTATTTGATAAATTTCTAGAGATAGCAGAGTAGGGAGGAGTTAAAGATGCCTAAAATAGAGAGTATAAAGAAAACATTAGTATTGGGCTCAGGTCCAATTATCATTGGCCAGGCTGCAGAATTTGACTATTCTGGAACACAGGCTTGTCAGGCCCTAAAGGAAGAGGGGATAGAGGTAGTTTTAATAAACTCAAACCCAGCTACTATAATGACTGACCAGGAAATAGCTGACCATATATACATAGAGCCTTTGACTCTAGACTTTATAGAAAAGATAATTGAAAAGGAAAGACCAGACAGCTTGTTGGCAGGTATGGGTGGACAAACGGGCCTAAACCTAGCAGTAGACCTATATGAAGCAGGCATACTAGACAAGTACGGAGTAAAGATAATCGGTACATCTGTCGAATCTATCAAGAAGGGTGAAGACAGGGATACCTTTAGAGAGGTAATGAGAGAAATAGGCCAGCCGGTAATAGAGAGTGATATAGTCACAACCCTAGAAGAGGGTCTAGCCTATGCAAGTAGGATAGGCTACCCAGTAGTTGTTAGGCCAGCCTATACGCTTGGTGGTACAGGCGGTGGTATAGCAGAGACGGAAGAAGAGTTAAGAGAAACTCTAACTCATGGTCTTGAGCTAAGTCCGGTAACACAGTGCTTGTTAGAGAAGTCTATCAAGGGCTGGAAGGAAATAGAGTACGAGGTAATGAGAGACTCTAATGGTAACTGTATTACAGTTTGTAATATGGAAATATAGACCCAGTAGGTGTACATACAGGGGACTCAATAGTTGTAGCACCTAGCCAGACTCTATCTAACCTAGAATACCAGATGCTGAGAACAGCATCACTAGATATAATAGAGGCGATAGGGGTTGAAGGTGGCTGTAATGTACAGCTAGCCCTAAATCCTAAGAGCCTAGAGTATGCAATAATAGAAATAAACCCAAGAGTATCGAGGTCATCAGCCCTAGCTTCTAAGGCTACAGGTTATCCAATAGCTAAGGTTGCAGCCAAGATAGCCCTAGGATATACTCTTGATGAAATAGAAAATGCAGTAACTAAGAAGACAAATGCTTGCTTCGAGCCTACTTTAGACTATGTGGTAGTTAAGATACCTAAGTGGCCATTTGACAAGTTTAAGCATGCCAACAGAAAGCTTGGTACTAAGATGATGGCAACTGGTGAAATAATGAGTATAGGCTCTAACTTTGAATCAGCCTTCCTAAAGGGAATTAGGTCTCTTGAAACTGGTAAGTTTTCACTAGTTCACAAGGCATCTGAGGGCAAGACCCTAGCCCAGCTGAAGGAAAGTATAGTTGTACCGGATGATGAGAGAATCTTTGACCTTGCAGAGATGATTAGAAGGGGTTACAAGCTAGAGATGATATCTACAATTACAGGTGTAGATGAGTGGTTCCTAAACAAGTTTAAGTGGATAGTAGACCAGGAAGAAAAGCTAAGAGTCATGAAGATAGAAGACCTTAATAAGGAATACCTTCTAGAGCTAAAAAAGAAGGGCTTCTCAGACAAGGGAATGGCAGACTTGATGAAGATAGATACAGAGGACCTAGTAGAGCTAAGAAAGTTGTATAAGATTAGGCCTTCTTACAAGATGGTTGATACTTGTGCGGGTGAATTCGATGCTATATCACCTTACTACTACTCAACTTATGAAGAATATGATGAAGTAGAAATCAGCGACAAGAAAAAGGTCATTGTTCTAGGTTCAGGGCCTATCAGAATAGGCCAGGGTATAGAGTTTGACTATTGTTCAGTTCATGCTGTAATAGCACTAAGAAAGCTGGGCATAGAGACTATAATCATCAACAACAACCCAGAAACAGTAAGTACAGACTTTGATACATCTGACAAGCTATACTTTGAACCATTGACAGAAGAGGACGTATACCACATCATAGAAAAGGAAAGGCCAGAGGGAGTAATCCTACAGTTTGGTGGCCAGACAGCTATAAAGCTAGCTAAATTCCTTAGCGAAAAGGGTGTAAAGATCCTGGGAACAGACTTCAAGGACATAGATGCAGCAGAAGATAGGGAAAAGTTCGAAGACCTATTGGAAAGCTTGAATATAAATAGACCTAAGGGTAAGGGTGTATGGTCAGTAGCTGAAGGTGTAGAGGTTGCCACACAGCTTGGTTATCCAGTCCTAGTTAGACCATCATATGTCCTAGGAGGCCAGGGTATGGAGATAACTTATGATGAAGTAAGGTTGACTCAGTACCTAGAAGATGCCTTTGATAGGGACCCTATCAATCCAGTTCTGATAGACAAGTACTTGACTGGTAGGGAGATAGAGGTTGATGCTATATGCGATGGCAAGGACATCCTTATACCAGGTATTATGGAGCACTTGGAGAGGGCAGGAGTCCACTCTGGAGACTCTATAACAATGTATCCTAGCCAGGGTATATCAGACAAGATCAAGGACAAGATATACGAATATACAAAGATGATGGCGCTTAACCTAAATGTGGTAGGTATGGTAAACATCCAGTTTATAGAATACAAGGATGAACTTTATATCATAGAGGTAAACCCAAGAGCCAGCCGTACAGTACCATATATATCAAAGGTAAGTGGTGTGCCAATAATAGACCTGGCTACTAAGTGTATGATAGGCTATGAATTAAAAGACCTAGGCTTTGGTACAGGAGTATACAAGACGCCTTCTCACGTATGCGTAAAGGTACCTGTATTCTCTATGTCAAAGCTATCTAAGGTAGAGGTCAGCCTAGGACCAGAAATGAAGTCTACAGGTGAAGTATTGGGTGTAGGAGAGACTCTTGAAGAGGCCCTATACAAAGGCTTTTTGGCATCAGGCCAGAGGGTGTCTGAAGAGAAGAAGAAGGTCCTAGCTACCGTTAACAACAATGACAAGGCAGAGTTTATAGAATTGGCCAAGGATATGCAGGAGATAGGTTATACATTTGTAGCTACTCAGGGAACTGCCAAGGCCCTAAATGAAGCTGGTGTTAAGTGTGAGGTAGTAAATAGGGTAGAGGAGCCTAGACCAAACATACTTGATGTAATCAGAAACAAGGAAGTAGACATGGTTATCAACACGCCAACAAAGGGTAACGACTCTACTAGAGACGGTTTCAAGATGAGGAGAACTGCCATAGAGTTCCAGACAGAGATAATGACTTCTAGATACATTAAAGGCTAT